>Ga0114979_10001194_pt1 | contig 17465 bp, 17 predicted proteins | sample S_140625_EF_Meta_FD_87315 | JGI IMG/M metagenome (GOLD analysis project Ga0114979, IMG submission 87315) | Freshwater microbial communities from Lake Simoncouche, Canada to study carbon cycling - S_140625_EF_MetaG | ecosystem: Environmental > Aquatic > Freshwater > Lake | place: Lake...
AGGAGGGAACCAAGGTATTCTTCTTTGCTTACGCACCCTAAAACCTCTTCCTTTGCTTCTAGTCAAAATTTAGTAAATTGTCTGTAAAGAAAAAAACTATCTCCTGTTTACAAATGAAGAATATTATAAGGCGATCCAAATTTTTATCGCGATAATCCCGGTGAACACATAAAGAGTCCCACATATACGCGGGCGTTTCTACGGAGTTTCCGTCTTGGTTCCACATGAACATTCGCGTAGGATACGAAATAATACATCCGATGGGATAGTCTGTGCGCATTAATAAAGGGTCGTTATTGACTTCTTTGGAGCTCGGACTTACCCCGAATACCGTATCATTATACACCGACACATAAGAGGGATGACTGTGTCCAGTTAACATGTTATGTAAATACTCGGAATCTATTGTGACCAAGATTCGCTCCGATAAGCTCCAGTAACATTGCACTATATCAACGAGCCTCGCATTCATGTCTTTTTCAAGATCTGAATACGCGACGGTTTTGACGTTTTTCGAGTAGAACTTGGTTTTAAGGGGGCACCGCGCTGTATCAAAAACGGCGTGCGATAAAACCATCTCCAATAATCATATGTGTGATAAACTGGTTGCACATTCCAAAAGGGATATCGGATTTTGATATATGCGAATATGATTACCAAACAAGACAAGACAATGAGAAAACATAGATATTCATACATAGCTATATTTTTGAAAGGTTTTCCAAGACGCCATTTAAACGCCTTGAGGTCTTTCAAATACTACAATATATTGATGTTCGTCGTGATTCAATGACTTCATATTTACCTGACCTTTTACTAAAAACCCACAATATGCAGCGATTTTCATGATCGCGTCCATATCATCCATATATAATACGAGTTCGTTCTGGCGGACCTTCTTGGAAACTCCGTCAGTAAACGTCTCTTTTAGAGTCACCGTCTTATTGGAATCGTCGAATTGAAACGCGGCTTTATATGTAAAATCAATAAAGTCAATCAAGGTATCCGTAATTCTCTTATCCGCGTATTTTTGCGGAGCATCCAAGAGCGGCGGCTTACCGGCGGGTATAATTGTATCGAAACGGTTACGGTCAACTAAATGGACTACTAAATATCCACCCGGCATTAGCCAATTATAGCAGTTTTTAAAGAATACGCGTTTATCTTGGAAATGATAAACGGTGAGACCCATACATAAAACGTGTGTAAATGTCCCCTTTTCATAAAGCATGGGTTCATGTGCATCCGCGCATTTCACCTGGATTTTGTCGCCGTGTTTGGATTCAGCTTGTTGTATCATTTTTTCGGACTTATCGATACCGAATGCATGATAACCTCGGTTTTGTAATCTCGCAACTAAATCCCCCGTTCCGCTTCCAATATCCAAGAATATGCTGTTTTTTACAGACGGCTGCGTCATTTCTACGATTTGGTCGATTTCGAAATCCACGCGTTTATCTGTTAACATTAACCGGTCGTATATTTTCGCATAAAAATCGTCGTATACGTCTGTCCCCTGTTTCAAGACAAACTGCGGGTCTTGTGAAAACCCCTCGTAATAAGGCGATAAATCCTGGCGATTATAAAACATGACTATTAATAAAAACACTCCTAAAACAATAAGCGCGTGAAACCAATATTTTCTTGGATCGCGCGAACCAAGTATAGATTTAATAAATGAAAACATAGTTATACTATAGTATAACTATATGAAAATTATTGGTTGTTGTTTCGTAATTGCACGCGTGTATAATTATTAAAAATATCTTTCCCTATCGCTGGAGCATTAATAATATTCGGATGTAATCGAGAGTCGAATTGCGCGCGTTCAAACAATAAAGGGTGCGTTTGTTCGCCTGGGATATGGGGAACAGTTACACGATATAAATCGCTCTTGGAACTAGGTATGTAAACACCTTGATCGGCTCCGCGCTGTAATGCGAAAAACTGGTTTCTTAGATTCGACTCGGTTTCCACGCGATTCAAAAATCCTGAAACTGGACCACGCGCAGAAACGGGCGGCGTAAAATTGGTTTCCAATGAATAATCGTAATTCGACTCAATCGATACGGCGGTAGGTCGGCGCGAATTCAATGCCGGAAACATAGTAAACCGAGTCTGTGTGGATCTTGGATCGAAATTGGGCGGTAACATATAATCGGGAGTGGTTCTCGAATTAATACGGTCGTTTAATTCATCTACACGTTCGTTCTGACCATAGGAAACGCCTTCTGGTATTCCATATATGTTCATTATTGTTATAGTATAACCATATACAAAACTTTTTTGAATTTATTTCTAAATAGCACGGAATCTGGATATTGTATGAAAATTGAAATGCATCACAACGTGCCTAAACTTTGTAAACAACACCATGTCGTCATTCGATGATGATATATATCGCCTTCGGGAAAACTTTGCAATTGAGAGCTCGACCATAATGACGGGACTAGATCAAATGATAGAAAGAACCAAAAAACTAGAAAAACTTATTCGAATGTTGGGACCGTGCCAAATGAAAGAGAATTCAGAGGTTGACGTTTACATACCGTTATGTGACGATCAAGCGCCTCCGAAAAAGAAGATGAGAACTTAAATAATAATAACGTAAACGAGGCAAATATGGTTGATTCTTATATCATTTCGCCTGACGATCAAATGCGTCCGATTAATTTGTTAGGCAATGAAATAAAAAAATATAGATAGCTTTATTAGAGAGGATTATAAAATGTGTTGGAATAAGGACGTATCATTAAATACTTTTTTATTCGTATGTTTAGGAATGTTATTTATCGGATACACCAATTCATTCACTAAATACAAAACCCCGTTTTTTGATAATATATACGGTTATTTAATTGTGCTTGGATTCGCGTCTATTCAGTTATTCGAGTATTTTGCGTGGTCGAATCTTAAAAATCCGGTAATGAATTCACTGGTTTCCAAGGTCGGGTTAGCTATTATTTTTGCAATGCCAATTACCACATTAATAGCGATTGATAACCTCTCGGTAAGAAACACGGCGTTATTGTGGTATGCAGGTTTAGTTGTATTGTTTATTGTCTATAAAAATGCGTTCAATCCGTTTGTATTTACTACTACCGTCGCAAAAAACGGACACTTGGCTTGGAACTGGCTGCAAGTAACCGGGTTCGAACAATTATTTGCATTTGCTTGGGTGTTTTTCTATTTATTCAGATCGTATTTTGATAAACAATATATTTGGGCTGGAATGATCGCATTTTCATTTTTGGTTATGTATTATTTGTATTTACGCGATGGAACTTGGGGTTCTATGTGGTGCTGGACCGCGAACTTGCTTATATTGTATTATTTGATCGATATCCTTATTTTGCAACCGTTTTTCGAACACGGCTCGATATGTTGATTTGCAAAAAAGACATAAAGATTCCTCACCATAATACATGTAGATAACGACCATGGTAAAACTTTGCACCGATCCATATCCCGACAATTCAAAATATGAATCCCATTTTGAATTGTATTCTTATCCCCTAAGTGATTTCCAAAAATATGCGATCGAGGCTATTGTCGAGGGGAATCACGTTTTAGTAACAGCGCATACGGGTTCGGGGAAAACCTTACCCGCGGAATTCGCGATTCAGCATTTTGTTGGTAAAGGCAAAAAGGTTGCAAGTTCTATGGACGACGCAGTCGGGAATGGAACGACATTCTTTGGAGCGAAGCGTAAGAGAGTGATATATACGAGCCCAATTAAAGCGCTGTCCAATCAAAAATATTACGAATTCACACATAAATATCCTCATATCTCGTTTGGTCTAATGACGGGCGATATTAAGACCAATCCCGATGCCGACGTCTTGATCATGACTACGGAAATTCTTATGAATGCTCTTTTTTTGCAACCGACCTCCGAAACGTCTTCGGCTTTGCCTAATCTCTCTTTTAACATTGATATCCAAAACGACCTTGCGTGCGTTGTTTTCGACGAAGTGCATTATATCAATGATCTACATCGCGGTCAAACCTGGGAAAAAACGATCTTGATGTTACCGCGTCATATTCAGATGGTCATGCTTTCAGCGACAATTGATGCTCCCGAACGTTTCGCCAAGTGGTGCGAACGTGACGATAATACAAAGATCGTATATTTGGCATCAACCAGCAAACGCGTGGTTCCACTAACTCATTATGGTTATCTAGTTTCAACAGAGGGATTTATCAAGGGTCTCAAAGATAAGGTCTTGGAAAAAGATATCCGAGAAAATACCCAGGGTTTGATTATGTTACAAAACGATCGCAATGAATTCCAAGAATCTGGTTTCAAGACACTGAAGAGACTCACGGATCTCTTTGATAAAAAGCAACAGTTTGTCAAACGGAAACACGTTCTCAATAATCTGGCGCTACACCTAAGAGACCGCGAAATGCTCCCCGCGATTGCGTTTGTCTTTTCGCGAAAACAAGTCGAAGCCTGCGCACAAGAAATCACAGTGCCGTTGTTGGAAGACGATAGTAAGGTCGGATACACAGTGCGCCGAGAATGCGAACAAATCGTTAGGAAATTCCCGAATTATCACGAATATCTGGAACTCCCTGAGTATAACCAATTGGTCGCACTCTTGGAAAAAGGCATCGGAATCCATCATTCAGGGATGATTCCCGTCTTACGCGAGATTGTCGAGCTTATGATCTCCAAGCGCTATATCAAGCTACTATTCGCCACTGAATCGTTCGCCATCGGCTTGGACTGTCCAATTAAGACCGCGGTATTCACGGGGCTTACTAAATTTGATGGCTCGAATCAGCGTTATTTGATGGCGCACGAATATACGCAAATGGCGGGGCGCGCCGGGCGTCGCGGAATCGATACTATTGGTCACGTAGTGCACTGTAATAATTTATTTGGACTACCCTCGCAAACCGACTATCGCGATATGCTCGGCGGAAAACCGCAAGAGCTAGTGTCCAAATTCCGCACGTCGTATGGTCTTATTCTTAATCTTCTGAAAAATGGAAAGACGTTGGCTCAAGATTTCGTAAATTTCGTGAAAAATTCTATGAGTTTCCAAGAATTACAACATGCGATTGCCAACCAAAAACAAGCCATTCTAACCATGCGCGATTCATACAACAAATCCCTGGCATCTATTAATAACATGCAAACACCGCGACAAGCAATCGACGATTTTATCCGAGCAGAGGATGGTGTGAAAACCGCGGTAAATAAAAAACGCAAGGAACTAGAACGCGCCTTGGAAACCCTAGCATTTGATAACCGGTTTATTAAGACTGACGCTTTACTATTGAGGCAGCATTATAAACTAGAACGCGAACTAAAGGGCGACGAGGATTATTTGGTTATTCTAGAAATGCATATTGATACGTCTATTTCCAAGATCTGTATATTGTTAAGAGATCGCGGTTTTATCGATATTTCATCCGATAACGGAGGTATCACGTTATCCAATTTAGGTATCATCGCATCGGGCATTGCCGAGATTCATCCGCTTATTGTGGCGGAAATCATGGACCAAACTAGCGGGTTCAACGATTTTTCCGTAGACCAACTCATCGGATTTTTAGCAGCATTTACGGACGTCAAAGTCGACGAAGATTTAATTGCCTGGCAATTGAAATCCGAAGATGCGTTTTTAAATAAACAGTTTCCGCGTTTAGTAGCGAGCTACGAATTCTATGAACGCTATGAGGACGAACATGGACTAAACACAGGCATTGATTATAAAAACGCACTGAATTATGATATTCCCGATTTTGCTATGGAATGGATAGCTTGCAACGACGAAGAGCAGTGTAAATGGTTTATTCGATCACGACTTTCGGAAAAAGGGATATCGATTGGTGATTTCGTAAAGGCTGTTATGAAAATCAGCACGATTGCCAAAGAACTATCGACAATTGCCGAACAAACGGGGAATATGGACCTATTGCATAAGTTGACGCAAATCGACGGGAAAATTTTGAAATATGTGACAACATCTCAAAGTTTATATGTTTAACGTCGGCGTCTTCTCTTTGATCTCTTTTGTTTACGAGTTCGGTTTCGCTTGGAAGATCTACGCCTTCTTCTGGATCCTCCCTTGGAAGAAGGAGGAGCACCTGAAGCGCTGCATAAAACGAAAGAGTGGTCAGAAGTGCCTTCATCGATAGAAGTGGCTCTAACAGATTTAATCGTCAAGTGCGAAAACCCAACGTTGTCTCCCGAAAATGCAAAATTATCCGGGTTCAATACACTCGACTCTTCATTGCGCTGTGTGAAATTAGTATCTAGGATATCTTTATCTTTTTGTTCGCCGCTAGTTAATACGGTGTCAGGTTTTGAAATATATGTTAAATAAGCGAAAGCCTTATTAAAAGGATCTTTCGTCTTAACCCCTAAAGCTTTTTCCGACGCGGGTTTCCCGTTAGAATTAGGCAAACTTGAATTGGTATTCACGCAACATGTTATTGGAAATTTTTCACCTTCTTTCCCGAATTTAAATATAATATCAGTTCCAAATATATTTACTCCACCCGATTCCAATTCAGTCATCAGTTCACCGGTCGCATCGTTAAAATCTCCTGTGATTATCCACATGGCATTATCATAAGGGGTTCCCAACGACGTTATTCCGAAATCGTCAAGCATTGCTTCTATTGTCGTTTTGAGACGATTCTTGCAATAAGTTACCCATAAACTAGTGTGGGCTGAATCTCCAACTTGCAGTATTGAGTACAACATCGCGTTTCCATTACTATCTATTTTGGCTACATCATCGGGTCCTTTGATGACATATTGGGACAATGGGGTATACGCGTCATCAGTTTTAGTAAAAACTTTTAGAAGACTAGGGTTTGGCATGTGACAATTTAAATGAATAATGGGATTCGCACCATCAGGGTTTACAATTATCATAGAAATGGGACGACCTGAATCTGGTTTAGGGACGCTCTTGTTATTGTCTCTCAATAAATAATGCCCGTTTGTTTCTTCAATCGTTCCTAAATCTCTTATGCTGATATGATGGGATAAACCTTGAACAATCGAATAACATTTGTTAATGTTAGCATCAGAAATTTCGATAAATTCACCAACATTATTATTCGGTTTTCCTCCACAATAAACTAGTTTCGGGTCGATATTTTTAGTATTTTTTTTTAATTCAATAGATGAATTCGGAATTAAATAACCAAGTGTTGGAAACGTTCCAAAATAACCATCGCAAACGTTACTACAAATTAATTTATAAGATACAAGAACCTCGGGCGTTAACTCGTAAACTTTTTGAGTATTATTAAGTTCTTGCAATCCTGCGGCTGTATATTCACCGGAAGGTTCATCTAATTTTTTGACAATGGATCTTACTGAATTTTCGAATATCCCAAATAACTTATTAGAAACAGTAGATGCATCGGCAAACGAATAAGAATCGGGTTTTCCTCCTTCTCCTATCGTTTTGTTTACGTTTAACTTCATTAGTCCCTCCTTTATTTTAGAAAACAATGAACCTGCATCACTAACAGGAAACGGAAATAATCCTGGAAATGTAGTCGGAAAACTACAATTTGCGCTTATTATTTTCATTATAATATATACAGATATTATAATGCCCTATTTCAAGGACCTAAATCTGTTATATATCCATATCCCTAAAACGGGAGGTTCAAGCATTGAGAAATATTTTTATAAAAATGCACCTCGACCAATATCATCGTTAATTTCTTATGGTTTATATCCAAATTGTCATTATATAAAAATAAACAATCATTCATTACAACATTGCACTTACCAAGAATTATATGATAATCGCGAATATTTCGGAATTAATTTTGACGACAATTTGACTATACTTTCGTCAATACGTCATCCTTATTCTAGATTGATTTCAGATTTATTTTTTTTCAAACTGATAAATAGTGATACGTCTACAGAGGAAGTATTAAAAAAAATAAAGCGCTTTTTAGACCCAGTTAACGCAGACCGATTCGATAATCATCCGTTGCCACAATATTGTTATTTAATAGACAAAGATGGAAATATTCCCGAAAAAATAGCAATAATAAACCAAGAATCTTTAACGGAAGATATGCATAAAATTGGATGCGCAGATTTTAATATTAAAACTCAAACTACTGATTATAGCGACGTCGATTATTTTCAATACTTTACACCCGACTCTATCAAAGTAGTAAATGAATATTATAAAAAAGATTTTGAATACTTTGGATATAAGTCCCTTGACTTGTTATAAATACACAAAGGTTAAACTTTCCAATATTTTTTTTCAGGGTGATTTATACAGCCATCTGGCAAAGATTCCACTATATCAATAACTGCATATATATTAACATTTGGTTCGTGCATCTCCCATGGTTGAAGATTAATTTTTATTCCAAACATTTTAAAGCAATCCGAACCTAAATATATTAAATTTTTTTGAGTATATTTGTTTCTTAAAATATTAATTAAGGGTGCTCCATATGCACCGCATCCAAAAATAGCTGTATCAAAATCGGGATAATTAAGATCGATCTGATTCACAATATCATTGCACGTTTCAATCATAGTGCTGTGTGGATATTCCATTCCGGTTGTTGTTTGTGGAGTTTTCAGATAATACATTGAAAAATTTGACACTGGAAATTTCCATACATTTTGTAAACCGCGACTATATCCAGCTTTTATGCTATCAACGGCATTTCCTATATATAATATTTTTTTATTATGTGAATTTTCTAATATTACTTTATATAGATGAGAATAATTATATAATTTTGTCTTCACATTTAATGTGGATAACATAATTAAATCATAATTTAGAAAACAATAGCAAGATGTAAATGTAGAATGTTTTATTAAATCGATGAAATGGTCAGTCCACCAATCTAACGTTTCCGTTTTTCTCGATAAATTTTTATAATACAATCCGGCATTAGCTTTGATATGTTTATCTAAATTATCTATGTTATCAATATATAGATGATCATTGGGTATATTTATTTTAAATTTATAAGATAAAGCAAACGACATCTCCACGCATCCAGGTCGAAAAGATATCAAATTATTGGTTTTGTAAAGAGAAGCCAATTCGTTATATTGATCGTCGCTTTCTATTACATCAACGTTTTTAATAACATCTCCGTAGGGATTTGAATAATTTTCAATTACATTAAATGGAATGTTATTGAATTTTCTCAAGAAATCAACGTTGTTTTCGCAATTATATCGATAAAAATCGAATACTTGCAACCACGTTGACATTATATATTTGTAAAAGAAATATTTTCAATATACCATTTTTTAATGGCATCGTGTAATTTTAATTCATTATTATAATCTAAGAACTGTTCCATCCACTTTGTTGAATTTTTTGATATTTGCTTGCAAATATCATCATTTGTTATACACCATTCTAATATTTCATCTAAATCACTGAAATCTTCTTTCAATGGAACGTAGTGTACATATGGTTGTAATAATCCTTCCATTAACCATCCTTCAATAATTGGTTTTGACATAATTACAACCGAGTTTGATAACAATGACCATTTTAAAGACGTAGCGACGTCGTTCCCCTCTAAACATATTAAATATTTAAATTTTAATTGCTCGTCGATTGTCATAGCGGGTTTATAAAATTCAACGGGGTGTATGTGAATTTTATCCGAAAAACCAACGTTATGGTTGATATGATGTTTCTCTATAAACGTAAGTCTATTATTTTTTTTATTTAAACTAGTCATTCCATTACCTCTCCATAAAACTTGGTTTTTTTTATTTTTCCAGGCGCATTGGTCTTTGAAATCATTCAAAATATTCCAATGATAATTATATTCATATTTTATCAAGATTCCGTTATTGTTATTTCCAATAATTCTTGCTTTTGTTAACACTGGCAATTCGTCAGATTCATAACCATCCGCACTATTTGTTAAACAGGGAAATGTAACTTGAAAATTCGATTGATCCCACCACCAACCGGGTCTGACGTATCCATGTTCAAATCTAAAATTGGCTGGATATCCATTTGGTCCTAAATAATAATATATTTGATTTTGGTTGAATATTTTATACTTATCTTCAACGTGAACTGTAATATTCGTTTTATTATAAAAATCCCCCAAATAATATTTTAGTCGATCTTCGAAATTCATATATATATATATATATATATGTATATATGACAAAAACTCTTGTGATAATTTTAAGTGAAACCAGAGCAAGTGAATTAACTTTTGATAATTTCAAAACAAATGTGATAGATGAGTTAAACGCCGATTTATGTTTATGCATCGGTGTTAAACCTAATTATGATTACAACAATTCATTTTATACATTAGCAAAATATAAATTTACTTATAATGAACCTGATGATTATGGAGACGCGTTTGAATATGCTTATAATATATTATCTTCAGATAAACCAAAGTATGAATGTCTTAAAAACGTCAACGCTTTATATGGAAAAATAAAAAAAACTAAAGAGTCTACCGAAAACATTCGTTATTACGGAACTAATGAATGTAATAAAAACATAGACGATTTCAGTGACGATGAAATAATAATACACACAAACGATTTCCCAGAAGATTTATGGAAAAATCAAGTTTATGGAATTAAAAAAAACTACGGTAATAATTTAGTAGAACAAGAAAACGTTATTACATATAAAAAACCTTTACATTGGCGTAGATTTTTAGAAGTGAAAGATCAATTTTTGGGAGGGATTAAAGATAATAAAGAACAGCATCCCGGCTCGGCTGCAATATTAATTTTTTTTAGATGGTTTTTATTGAAAAATTTGATAGATAGCGATTTAATTAATAAATACGATAGGTTTATTATTACAAGAAGCGATTTTATATACCAATTGCCTCATCCAAAAGTAGAACTCATGAATGAAAATTGTATATGGATACCTGACGGCGAACAATACGGTGGATTTACAGATAGGCATGTGGTTTTATCTAAAACTTACATTGAACCCTATTTAAATATACTTAATAATTTTGTTCTTAGATCAAATGAATATTTCTCGAAAATGATAGATATAACGGACTGGAATTTGGAACAACTAATAAAATTTCATTTGGAGAAAAATAACGTATTGCATCTTGTAAAAGAGTTTCCTTATGTAATGTATTCTGTAAGAAATATAAATGGAAGCACTCGATGGTCTGAAGGTGTTTATTCAGATAAATTAGGTTATTACATAAAATATCAATCTGAGTATGATAAATCTAGTTATTATAAAAATCAATTTGAAACATGTGGTTTGGTCATAGACGATTTCTATAAAAAATACATACATATAAGAAAACAATATAACATAAATTCACCTGTTCCATTGAATACCGTTGATGCATCTATAATAAATGAATTCGAAACGGATTTAAATTTTATAAACATAAATGGATTTATAAATGGATTAAATTCTAACAGTTATAATCAAATACCTGACATTTGTAAAAAATATATGAAATTTATTAATAATAATTGGGAAATTGAATGGTCTAATGCTATGATAGATGAAATGCTAGAATTGTGCAGAAATTTAGAGTACGAAAAATTATCACCAAATGATTATCCAAAATCTTCTTTGCAATTAGTAGAAGTATTTAATAAATTCATTAATTTGTCGGGAAAAAAATGTATGGTATTAGGTTCTATATCTCCTTGGATTGAATGTTTATTGTTACATTTTAATGCGGAAAGTGTTACCACATTAGATTATGTAACTCCTAAATGTAATTATAAAATTAATATTTTATCTATGAATAATTATAATAAAGAAATAAAATATGATGTTATTATTTCATTCTCGTCTTTAGAACATGATGGTTTGGGTCGATATGGAGATCCCATAAATCCTAACGGTGACATTGATGCTTGTATAGAAGCTTACACTATGTTAAAGAAAGACGGATATTTTATATGCGGAATTCCAATAGGAAATGGATGCATTGAAGGAAATTATCATAGAATATATAACCAAAAAAGAATAAATAAATTATTTAGTTTATTTAACAGTTATATTGGGAGTGTAAATTATCAAACGCTGGATCAATCGTTAAATTTTTCTGGAAACAATTGGCAAAACCAACATGTTTTTGTATACAAGAAATAAATTTTACATACACCTAGCAGGGAATTCAAGAACCGAGCTTCTCTTACGCCCCATATCCTCCTTATAAACCTAATTAGTTTACCTTTCATGTTACTAGCGACACTTTTATATTCTTATAAGAACATACGTAGTGTTCTTATAAGAACTTTTTGGGATACCGGTAGATATAAATGTTTACACCTTTATGCATTCAAAATGAACGCATCGACGGTGAGTAAATTCTCATTTACGAAACGTGAATAAATACAAAAATTGGTTCACATCCGAAAGAATATCGTCGCGTATACTCATCAAATCCGAATCCCGACGCGCATCTAAACATTCGTCCAAGTCGATCAAAAACTGGCGATATCCGTGCATTTTGTCCTTGAACTGTTTGCTATCGTTTGACTGCATAATTTCCATATGCTTGTCCCATTCTTGAATGCGCGATTCGTCTTTTCCCAATAATACTTCTACGAATTTATCCACGTTTTCGTTTAATTTTCCATATAGTTCGTCAGTAGCTTTGTGTTCCGCATAAGAATGCGTTTTCCAATGATAAAGTTTCACTACGTTTATCATCTCGATGAATTTACGAACAATGTAGTTTTTCCTACTTGATCTCGGTTTTCTACGAGCGGTCTTTCTTCCAGATTTTTTCAATGAAGACCTCGTTTTGTTTGATTTCATTTATTATTATAACTGGAGAAAAAATTGATAGTTTGTTGTTATTGTTATTCGGTAACAACTAACCAACCAAATCATGCCACCAAAGAAGTTTAAGATTATTAACCGACCGATCTCTTCGGAGACTGTTAGTCCAACCATCATCTTGACGAGATATTTATATATCAAAGAAGAGGTTCTAGCATCCCTAGTGTTTGCAATCTTGGAAAAACGTCGCGATGAGGCGCTATTCTGGGGTTACGAGTTATATTATTCGGGATTCGACAACGAAGTAATCGAATTCGTCAACGCATTATATCGCGATATGTTTCAACTAAAAAACCCTAGGCTAGAGAAGTTCGTGAAATCACAAACCGAGGCTTGGTCCAAGGGCAGTATGCCCGAGTCCAAGGATACGTCCGAGTCCAAGGGCAGTATGCCCGAGTCCAAGGGAAGAGACGCCGTTCTCGGAACGCTTATTGTCAACCTTTTATCTAGAGAATTCGAAGTAGACTGGTTTATTCTAAACGGGAAACCAAAACCTTATGATCCTCCGATTAAAGATCACAAATTCTACGTTATCTTGGTAGAATCCGATATAGAAAAATACAAACATGTGGTTTTACCCGAGGACGTTAGTCCAAGATTCATGTTGTCCAAAGCCTGTATTTTCAAGACCATAAAGACCGCGAACAATGTTTTCGGAGTAGCACACAAAAATATTGATTCCAAGACCATTCGGCACATGCAATGCTACGATTGGCTTTATTATGCATCATTTTCGCCCGTTTGGCTGAATCGGATCAATGAATTCTGGGGCACAATAAACCACACCGATAAAACCGTTATCTTCGCCAATGACGATAACGAGGAAGCTTTTTATGATTTATATGGATACGAACCTGACGAACAGACCGTGGAAACACAGGAAAAATATACTCATCCGATGGATTACGAACAAATGAGCAAACGCGCGTTTTGCGAACGATTTGGCGCTAAAGAGGATACATTAAACATTATAAGTAATCAAGGTCGTGAGTGCCATGAGAACTCCACCCCATAAAGTATCCATAATAGCTAATTTCAAATCCCATTTTTTTAATAAAGCATACGTGGTCGAGTCGTAAACTCCGTATACTATTATTCCGAAGAAAAACGCTTCTAAAACAGACCGATGAGTGCGTAAAATAAAATAATATAACCCGGCAATTAATAAAGCATAACATACCGCTGCCGCCCAGGGTTTGACGTTAAGTGCAACGCGTTGAACCATGATAACCTGATTTTCAAACGCGGTCTTATTTGCACTAAGATATATAAAATCAAGAACTAATAGAATAATCGCCGGCAATACGATTTGTTTGCCAATATTCATGTTGGTTAGTTTATATACTTAGAGAAATTATATCAGAAGGGGTGCTAGACTCTTCGATCGTCGGTTGCAGTTCATCCAGTGGCGTTTTTTTGGTTTCCACTTCGACTGATGTATTGGCTGGCGATGAATCCTCGGACGTATTAGTTTCCTTAGACAAAGGCAGAGGATTAATAGGCTCTGTGTTATCGCGCTCTTTCAAATCGGGAATCCTAGTAATTTTCTTAGTAATATTCTGCTGTTGTAGCCAATGAATTCCAAGGTTCGGTAAATTAGACACCCAATTCATTACCGTGATATAAGAAACACTCGTGATAAAGGTATTTGCATCGGAATATTGAATAGAATACCACCAATAAGGTGGAATATAAAAAGCGTAGCCTTCTTGGACGTCGAATTCCAAGAATTTGGTCTTATCGAAATCTTTCGCAAACTGTGGCTGAGGCGTCAATGGATGCACAGGCGATCGGAATTCGTAGTTTTCGTAGTCATTAATGGGGTGCAAATATTTCGCACATTTCCAAGGCGCCATCTTTACACGGATCGATCCGGAAGTAACACAAAAGAATTGACGATAATAATTATGATAACGGAGCGGTGTAATAGATCCTGCTGAACCAAATAATAAATCATAGTGTTTATGGACTGTAAAAACAGGCTTCAACCATTCGTCCAAATCTTGGATAGGTTTCGCGATTCCCGACTCTTCCAAGAATTCCGAGTTATCTTCAGAGAAAAAATGAGAGGCATTATCATTCTCAAATAACTGATGTGTACTATTCATGGAAAGAGATACCGAATCGACCGTGCTGGTTTCTTTATAATAATCATGGGCGTCTTTAATGGTGACATCATAAGACCCGCCGTATTTCAAAATAAATCGCGTGGACATATCATAGAAAAACTTGGGAACAACCATGTTGAAATTAAATAATAGGGGCTGGCGGATTTCGCACATTTCTTGGAGATTCGCATTACTCGAATAGTCCATTTCGTAAACGTCTAAATCATCCCCCGTTTTGAATTGATCCATGACGTAGACATACAGAAATAGCACCACAATAAAAACAAATAATGTAATCAAGAAATTCATATTACATTATTTGGGGATTGTTTTAGCATATTGCAAACGAACTCTTGTCTCAATATACTATAAATGGCAAGAACACGACGTTCAAATAGTCGTAGCAACAAAACCGTCAAAAAACGAAAGGGCGGGGATATGAACTCCAAAATGAGCGGGGTTTATAATAACCTTGCCCAATTTTATAAAAGCACAACCGTTACTGATATTCATCATGCGTGTAATTTTATAAAGACCCTCATTCCGAATTATCAAACGTCGGACGCCGTAGACACACCTGATAAACCTATTGTTTGTTATTTGATATTACTCCTCGGACTCTATTCTTACTATTTTAGAAGACATTTGTTTTTTTATGACGAAAATTACGATAAAAGCGCCAATAAACATTTATACTTTGATACGCGTAGTAAAACATATTATGCAAAACATCCACACTTCGATATTGTGATCAAGGGAGGGCTCGCGGTTCAACTCGCTCTTTCCAAGATTTCCGGTGCCGCCCCTTATGAAAGCGACGACATTGATGTTTTGATAATTGTCTATAAAAAGAGCCCAAAGGATAAGACGGATCAAGAAACATTATTTATGACCAAACTAATGGGATCATTTGTTGAATTAGCAACGGATTCATTAAAAACCGAAAATATGCATATTAGCAAATTGGACAACACTGATAAATCGCCCGGTTACGTTTTGAAATTTTCGATTGATCGCGGATATAAAAAGACTGCTATTTTGGATATTAATTATAAAACACCCGAACCATTTTTCTATAACAATCTTGGAATTATTAAATTCAGTTATCCTGGACCAAATGGTGTTATGCCCGGTGACCTAGTCTATGCGGAACTAGAGTCGCTTATTATGGAGCGCGTACATTATTTGGTGAAATATAGCACACCGGAGGCTATTCGAGACCATTCTTTGACGAAATATAACATATCTTTATGGAAATCGCTGAATGCGTTATTGGACGGTTGCGCCATTAAAATGAAAAAAACGAAACAAACTGTCTTGGAAAATTATATGCGACAATACAATGCGTTTAGCCTTGGTCACAGACCCGCCGGAGCCAAATCAAACGAGGAATTAATAGCGTATATTATGAGTACTACCTATAATAAACTAAGGGCGTCCGCCGATTCGTCTAGATCTCGCCAACCGACTGTTCATGAATCCAGTGTGCATAAAGTATCCACTTCTTCAAGATCGAATAAAAAATCGAGAAATAGAGGGTCAAGGTCACTCGTTTAAGGCAATACAACCTTTCTACTTTTTCGTCTTTTATTTGATTTTCTTCTGAGATGAGATTTTCGTTTTTGTCTCGTTTTAGTTCCACCATTTGAAGAATGAGTGCAATCCGGAATGGAGTCTCCGTTGGGTAAAAGGCACATTTTTTTTAAACCCTCTTCTTTTTTTAAACCCTCTTCCTTTATTAATTTTTCATCTTCTTCCTTTATTAATTTTTCATCTTCTTCGGCTTCCATTATTTTTAACGCTTCAGTATTATTATCATCTTCTATTCGTTTTCGTTCTAATTTATCTTTTTGTGTAACTGGAATTTTCGCCTCTGCTTTTATTATTTTTTCATTTAAGCTGTCTATTGTTTTTGTTTCTGTATTTGAGTAATTTCTTGATAACAACGATACAAAAGATTTGTAAAAAGAAACCTCGTGCGCGAGTGCTTCATATAGATACTGGTGTTTAGTAAGTTTTTTTAGGAAAGCTAATAATATATTTTTAAATTGGTTTGTAAACATCTTATTGTATTGGTCTTTAATTTGCGTATAAAAGTCACTACCATTTTTGTCTCCATCAGTCTTGGTGTCGTTGTTCATAATATTATCATAATATTTCATTAAGTTCCACAAGTCATCTAATTTATATATTTTATATAGATAATGAGCAAAATTTTCTCTAGTCATGTAAAACTTATAATTATTATTATAAGAACCATCAAAAAGAGTCGAATAATAGTCTTTTGTGAGATTAAATATAGTAGAAGGTGGTAGGTATACGTTTTTTGTTAAATTGTCATACTTTTTATCTAAAGCATCCACCATATTTAATTTTATATATACATACATATAAAATTAATTGTTCTTATGCAGTTTCTAGAGGGAACCTCCGGTTCCCCCTAACCCCCTCCTGCCCTTCGGGAAATTATAAATTCTTACCGTTTTCCATCATAAGATTTCTTGATGAAAAACTGTTATAAATTTCCTGGGTTCCCGGTGGATAATGCTAG
>Ga0114979_10001200_pt1 | contig 17405 bp, 19 predicted proteins | sample S_140625_EF_Meta_FD_87315 | JGI IMG/M metagenome (GOLD analysis project Ga0114979, IMG submission 87315) | Freshwater microbial communities from Lake Simoncouche, Canada to study carbon cycling - S_140625_EF_MetaG | ecosystem: Environmental > Aquatic > Freshwater > Lake | place: Lake...
AGGGCGAGAGTGTTTAGACGCATGATTGCAATTGCTCCAGGGTTACAAACTCAAGGGCTTTGGCGTGGGTGCATGCCAGCACCACGGGCGGGGCCACGTGGGCATCCAAGGCTTCTTTCCAGCGCAGGGCACACAAGCACCATCGGTCACCCGCTTTGAGTCCAGCGAAGCGATAGTCTGGGCGAGGCGTGATGAGATCATTGCCTCTTTGCAGTGAAAAATCGAGGAAGGCTTGTGTGACTTTGGCGCACACCACATGGCTGCCTTGGTCATGGTGGTCGGTGTTGCAACAGCCATCGCGGTAGTAGCCTGTGAGAGGGTCATACGAGCAGGGAATCAGCGGTGTCCCCAGAACGTTCAAAGCTAGGTTGCTCATGTTGTCTGTCTTCCTGAGGTTTCTTCGTGCAGATCAATGCCCTCGTGTTGGGCAATTTTTTCAAGCGCGTTTTCAAACAAAGAACGGGCAGTGCCCGAAATCGACCGCAGGTAGGCATGGAGGTGCGCATCGTCTGCATTTTTGTTCAGACACTCTTGGCTGTACTCTTCAAAGCTAGCCAGTTGCGAAATGAGCTCGGCCACATGTTTGGGGCATTCGCAAAGCACTTGCGTGGAAATACTCGCCACACGGCTCAGTGTGGCGTCTGAATATTTGCGGCTCGCAATAACAGCACCTGTCGTGCCAAATTCTTGTGCGCGGGCTTGGTCGACAAACAACACCGACTGCAGCAACTCCGCCAACTCGCTGTCGGAGATGGGCTCTCGCCGCACGATCAAACCCGAAAACTTCATGGCCTGCACCACGGCCTCGGGTGCGAAGTTATAGATGACGATGGTTTGCGTGAATAGGTGTTGTTGAATCAGTGCTTGGATGGTGCTGTGCACAGAGGTTTGCAGCGAGTTGACCTTGATCAGCAGCACTTGGGGCTGATCTGAAAATGCAGCTTGGCTGGCAGCGGCCAAGTCCACCAGCACGTCAGTGACTTTGATTTGATGGCGCTTGAGGCTCGCCTCAAACTTGGGGGACTCAATGCGGTTAGCCAGGCTCAACCCCACCACTGCCAACGACACGGGCTGACCCACGGGGGGCAACTTGGGTGGCACATGGTTTTGCAAATTGCTCATGCGCCGCAGGGACTCCAGGGGCAAGCCCGCAATGGCGCTGATGGCATGACCTTCGCCCGAGAGTTGCTTGAGCAAAATCGCTTTGGACACATCGTGTTCTTCAAACAAACGCTGTTTGCCCTCGGTCTTGACGGGGCTGAATGCGCCATAACGGGTTTCCCAAATGCGCAGGGTTGATACGGGGATGCCCGTGGTTTTAGACACCGCGCCGATGCGGAAACGTGGGCCTACAGACGGTATGACAAGTTCCAAAATAGCACCTTTGAGTAGGGATTGAGTAGATAATATGTCGAAATATAGATTTTTCAAAGAAATATCTCCCATTGCGTAGATAAATGTCTCAAAATCCTACTCAACAGGAGTTTGAACCATGATTTCGAAAAAAACCGTCAATGCCATCGAGGTCTGTGTATTTTTGGCCAGTCAGCACAACGCAGGTTATGTCACCACCACGGAGTTGTCTCCACGCTTGGACTTGTCCATCTCGTATTTGGAAAACATCCTCAAGCCTCTCAAAGCCCATGACATCGTGACATCCATGAAAGGGCCGGGTGGCGGTTACATGATTCGCGGCGACGTGTCCTTGGTGTCGATTTGGGACATTGCTGTGGTGTTTGAGCGCACATTTGATGATGCGGACTTGTCCAAAGACGATGAGCCTGTGGCTCTGGCCAGCTATGAGTTGGGGCTTGAGCAAATCGTGAAAGACACATTGAGCAATTTCACGCTGGCAGATTTTGTTGACTTCTCATCGCTGGATGTCAAGTCGTATGTGCAGGAGTTGGGGCGCTTCAAGTTCAAGCCCTTGCCCGCCCCCTTTGTGCCCAAGGCGCCCAATTCGGTATTTCAGTTGCACATGTCTTTCTAACCCGTCTCATTTGAATAGGCTTGTCTATGCCCTTGCTGTTTGAGACCCCTTATAAAGCGCTGGTCGTTGGAGCCAGCGGTGCCATCGGTGGTGCGTTTGTGGCGGCCTTTCAGGCCGACCCGCTTTGCACGCATGTAGAGCTAGTGTCGCGCGCTCAGTCGCCTGGGTTTGATGTGCTGAATGCCGCGTCGATTGCGCAGCAAGCTGAGCTGTGCCGAGCGGCAGGTCCTTACCAAATCATGGTTGACGCCACAGGGGCGTTGACTATCGACGGTGTGGGACCTGAAAAATCATTGGCCAGTTTGCGTGAAGAGGTGCTGATGCAAAATTTTCACGTCAACGCCGTCGGGCCTGTCTTGTTGCTCCGACACTTCGCACCGCTGTTGGCGGCTGGGCCATCGATTTACGCCAAACTCTCAGCGCGTGTGGGCAGCATTTCAGACAACACAAAGGGCGGTTGGTATGGGTACCGCGCAGCCAAAGCGGCGCTGAACATGCTGCTGCAAACCGCCGCCATCGAGTTGCAGCGCAAAAATGCAGAACTGCGTGTGGTGGCCTTGCAGCCTGGAACGGTCAGGTCGGGTTTGTCGCAAGCTTTCGCCAATTCGGTGCCGCATCTGTTGGAGCCTGCCGAGTCCGTGGCAGGCATGTTGGCGGCTTTGTCATCCCTCTCACCCAAGACAGGCGCTCATTACATTGATTACCAGGGCAAGTCGATTGATTGGTAAATTTCAGTCGTTTTATTACTCCAGCCGTTGCGGTCTGGGTATGAGTTTGTAGTTCGTCATACGGCCACTGGCATCAACTTTCGCCAACACCATATCGCCCGAGTTGATGTTCTCGCCCACGAATTGGTAAATGTTGACATGGTGGGTGACCAAGATGAGTGCTTTCTTGCCCTTGGCACTGAGCTTGTTGGCGATGAATTTTTCAAGCTGTAGGTTTTGCGCTTGGGCTTTTTGCATGTCATCAAAAAATGATCCCAAAGCGGGCTCGACGGTGAAGCCTTGAAAGTTCAAAAGTTCAGCCGTGTCTTTGCATCTGCACCACGCGCTCGATTGCACATCGGCGGATTGAACGCCTTGCTGCTTCAGCCATTGCCCGATCACCCGAGCTTGTTGCCGACCTTCGTCATTGAGGTTGCGTTGTGTTTTGCAATCTTCCAGGGTGTAGCGGGCGGGGTCACCAATGCCAGGGGCCAAGGCGTGGCGCATCAGTAGCACGTAATTTGCCGATTGAAGTTTGACGGACAAGTCGCTGGCAAGAACCGATACCGAGGTTAGCCAACACACAGCACCAAGTAGGAAGGGGATGAGTCGCATGGCGTTCATGTCCTGCGTGCGAACGACAGGGTGACATCACCTAAGTGAACGCCCAGCTTGGTCATGCGCGCTTTGTTGAGCATCACGCGGTCATTCATCAAATACATCCAATCATCCATTTGCACGTTGAGCACGGTGCCATCCACGGGGAGCGCAAGCGTGTAGCGCCAGTTAAAGGCATTGCCTTTGGTTTGGCCTTCGGCCACACCCACCACATCGCCGGCTGTGCCGACATAGGCGCCATTGCCCTTGTCGGTGAGTTTCCAGATGCGCTTTTCTCGCGTGCCATCTGAGTAAACAAAGTCTTCGTCCAAGATGCCTTGGTCGTTTTGCCATTGGCATGTCATCTCGACGGTGAAGCGTTTGACCACTTTGCCGTTGCGATCAGTGAAGACGCCCCATGCGTCCACCATGCCGTTGAAATACGTGCGCAAGTCCAGCACGGGCTTTTGTGAGGCGTAGTCATCCACCGTTGGGCTGGCACAACCACTGAGGTTGGCTAACACGGCGGTGCTCGCCATGCCACTGAGTAAAAGTAATCGTCGGTTCATCATGGGGCTCCTTGTTGCAAAGTGGATGGGGTCTTCGCCAGATAGATCAGCGCTGGCATCGCCAGCGCCCATGCCAGTGCCAGGGCACCAAAATGGTAGAAGGATCCGTCAAAGGCCGCTGCGCCAAGCTTGGCCCCTGCATAGTAGGTGATAGGGCCAAACACCAGGCCTGCTAGGGCCGAGATCCATAAAGGTTGGGTTTTTAAAAAGGCGAGGGAGGTGTTCAAGGTCAGGGCGAACATGACCCAAAGCATCCACAGCCAAAATGGACTCAAGGGGCCCAGTGTCCAGCCGTAAAAGCTGATGACATCCAGCATCTGCAAAAGGGTATCGGTCAACACGCCAAGGGCCAGTGCGAGTGCCGATAGCCTGATTTCTTGACGAGGTTGGCTCGCAAAGCACAGATGCAAGCCTGCAAGCACGAAGCAAAAAATGAGCGCCGCTATCTCAAGGCCCTGGCCGACCCCCGCAATGCAGGCCCACCAAGCGGCTTGAAAACCTAGAGCATTGATAAATAAACGCATCAGTTATTCTAAAAATCCTCGGCAACCTTTGGGGGGCAGAGGTCATTGCGCTGCCCCTCCGGTCGCACCAACCTACGGCCAGCCAAGAACCAGGCTCGCTAATTCGTGAAATAAAACCGTCATGATTGTCATATTTCCGTCACACAGTCTGGCTAGAGTGTGGGCTGTTCTAACCAATTGAAGGATCCTCATGAACACGAAACGCACATTTCTCAAATCCGTGGCAGCCGCAGCAATGGCTTCGTTGGCCATGGGTTCTGCCTTTGCCGCCGAAATTACTGGCGCAGGCGCTTCTTTCCCATATCCTGTTTATGTCAAGTGGGCTGAAGGCTACAAGGCAGCCACTGGTAACAGCTTGAACTACCAATCGATTGGTTCTTCAGGTGGTATCCGTCAAATCAAAGCCAAGACCGTGACCTTCGGCGCAACCGATGCCCCTATGTCTGGTGAAGACCTCGACAAAGACGGCTTGGTTCAGTTCCCAGCCATCATCGGCGGCACCGTGCCCGTCTTGAACTTGGATGGCTTCAAGCCAGGCGAATTGCGCATCTCTGGTCCCGTGTTGGCTGAAATGTTCATGGGCAAAATCAGCAACTTCAACGATCCAAAGATCGCTGCCTTGAACCCAGGCAAAAAATTACCTGACCAAGCCATCACCGTGGTCCACCGCGCTGACGGTTCTGGCACCACCTTTAACTTCACCGATTATTTGGCCGCTGTCAGCAAAGAATGGGCTGACACTGTGGGCAAGGGCGCTGCTGTGAAGTGGCCAGCTCCTTCATCCGTGGGTGGCAAGGGCAACGAAGGCGTGGCAGCCAATGTGAACCGTGTCAAAGGTTCTATCGGTTACGTGGAATATGCCTACGTCAAGAAAAACAACATGAACTTCATGCAAATGCAAAATGCTGACGGCAAGTATGTGGCGCCTGATGATTTGACTTTTGCTGCAGCAGCAGCTGGCGCTGATTGGTTCAGCGTGCCTGGCATGGGCGTGTCCATGGTGAACGCCAAAGGCGCCAACAGCTGGCCCATCAGCACCGCTTCTTTCATCTTGATGTACAAGCAACCTGCTGACAAAGCAGCGGCTGCTGAAGCCCTCAAGTTTTTTGATTGGTCGTTTGCCAACGGCAAGAAGATGGCCGCTGACCTCGACTACGTGTCTTTGCCTGATTCATTGACCACAGCCATCCGCGCCAAAGTGTGGACGCAAATTCAAAAGTAATTTGAATTGAACGACGCATTCCGTCGGCCTTGATGTCAAAGCCGACGGAATTTTGGTTTTTATAGAAGTCGGGTGTTCCAATGAGTCTAGGGTCTGTCATGAGCTCACAAAATTTATTGCAAGAAGAGTCTGGTCCAGCCATCAGCGCTGACATGGTGGCGGTTGCGAAGACGCAGCGCATACAAGATCACTTTTTCCATCGCGTCACGCAATCCTTTTCATTGCTTGTTCTCGCCGCTTTGTTGGGCATCATCATTTCCTTGTTTGTGAATGCATGGCCAACGTTTCAAAAGTTTGGTTTTCATTTTTTGTGGCGTGTCGAATGGGACATCGTTAATTCGGAATTTGGTGCTGCGATCTCGATCGTCGGCACGGTGGTGAGCGCGGGCATTGCCCTGTTGCTCGCTGTGCCACTGGCTTTTGGAGTGGCCGTGTTTTTGACCGAGACCTGCCCCACTTGGCTGCGTCGCCCCTTGGGCACGTCGATCGAGTTGTTGGCCGCTGTGCCCTCGATCATCTACGGCATGTTTGGTTTGTTTGTGTTTGCGCCCTTGTTTGCCGATTTCGTGCAAGTCCCCCTGAAGCAAATTCTGGGCGGCATGCCTTTGGTAGGTTGGCTGTTTGGTGGTGCCACCAACGGCATGGGTATCTTGGCCGCGGGCGTGGTGTTGGCCTTCATGGTGTTGCCCTTTGTGGCGGCGGTGATGCGTGATGTGTTTGAAATCACACCGCCCATCTTGCGTGAATCTGCCTACGGTTTGGGTTGCACCACTTGGGAAGTGGTGCGCAAAGTGGTCTTGCCCTACACACAAAAAGGTGTGATCGGCGGCATCATGTTGGGTCTGGGGCGCGCTTTGGGTGAAACCATGGCGGTGACCTTTGTGATTGGCAATGCCAACCGCTTGCCCACCTCGTTGTTTTCTCCAGGCACGTCTATCGCCTCCGTCTTGGCCAACGAGTTTGGTGAAGCGGCAGACCTGCATTTCTCCACCTTGTTTGCGCTGGGCTTTTTGCTGTTTGTCATCACTTTTGTGGTGTTGGCGGCTGCCAAGGTCATGATCATGCGTGCCGAAAAAGCCAAAGGCAATTAAGAGGTTTTTATGGAAATGAACAATCAACTTTACACAAAGCGTCGCATCGTCAGCACCTTGGGCCTGGCGTTTTCCATGTCGGCCATGGCCGTTGGCTTGGTCGTCTTGCTTTGGATTCTTTTCGTCTTGTTTGCCAACGGATTGGCGGGCATGGATGCCAACTTGCTGTTCAGCGACACACCGGCTCCTGGCACCGACGGCGGTGGCTTGCGCAATGCCATCTTGGGCAGTTTGATGATCGTGGGTTTGACGGTGGTGGTCTCTACGCCCGTGGGCATCTTGGCTGGGGTCTACCTCACCGAGTACGGTGACGAAAGCAAAACCGCTGAACTCACCCGCTTTGTGACCGACATCATGTTGTCAGCACCATCCATCGTGCTTGGCTTGTTTGTGTACGCCATTGCGGTGGCCACCGTGGGTAACTTTTCGGGCTATGCGGGCAGCTTGGCGCTGTCGCTCATTGCGGTGCCTGTGATCATGCGCACCACAGAAAACATGTTGCGCTTGGTGCCTGGTAGCTTGCGTGAGGCAGCGTTTGCCTTGGGCGCACCTCGCTGGAAAGTCTCCACCTTCATCACTTTGCGCGCTGCCAAAAGCGGCGTGATGACAGGTTTGTTGTTAGCCATTGCCCGTATCAGTGGCGAGACAGCACCATTGCTCTTTACCGCCTTGAACAACCAGTTCTTCAGCACCAACATGGGTGCGCCCATGGCCAACTTGCCCGTGGTGATCTTCCAGTTCGCCATGAGCCCTTATGACAACTGGGTGCGTTTGGCTTGGGCCGGTGCTTTGTTGATCACCTTGACGGTGCTCGTGCTCAACATCTTGGCACGTGTGTTCTTCCGCGAAAAAGTCAGCGCCTAATTTCAATCAGGAATCTAAATATGTCTGAAACTCAAACCGCACAAAACAACGCCCTCGAAGTTCGCAACTTGAACTTTTTCTACGGCAAGTTCCAAGGCCTTAAGAATGTGACGATGGACATTGCCGAGCGCAAAGTCACCGCATTCATTGGTCCTTCTGGTTGCGGCAAATCCACTTTGTTGCGCACCTTGAACCGCATGTACAGCTTGTACCCAGGCCAGCGCGCCGAAGGCGAGATCAATTTCTACGGCCAAAACATCTTGGATGCCAAGCAAGACTTGAATTTGCTGCGTGCCCGCATCGGCATGGTGTTTCAAAAGCCCACACCTTTTCCCATGACGATTTACGACAACATCGCTTTTGGTGTGCGTTTGTACGAAAACCTTGGCAAAACCGAAATGGACGAACGTGTCGAATGGGCCTTGAGCAAAGCCGCTTTGTGGAATGAAGTCAAAGACAAGCTGGGTCAAAACGGGTTGTCCCTGTCTGGCGGTCAGCAGCAACGTTTGTGCATTGCACGCAGCGTGGCGGTGAAGCCCTCGGTGTTGTTGTTGGACGAGCCCACCTCGGCGCTTGACCCCATCTCGACAGGCAAGGTGGAAGAATTGGTGCATGAGTTGAAGGCCGACTACACCATCGCCATCGTGACCCACAACATGCAGCAAGCTGCCCGTTGCAGCGATTTCACGGCCTATATGTATTTGGGTGAATTGGTGGAGTTTGGTGAAACTGAACAAATCTTCTTCAAACCCAAACAAACTGCGACAGAAGACTACATCACCGGCCGTTTCGGCTAATTGGAGACATCACATGCCAGATAAACACCTGTCCTCGCAGTTCGACGCTGACCTCAACAACATCTCCTCACATGTGATGGAGTTGGGTGGTTTGGTCGAATCGCAAATTCGCCAAGCCATTTATGCGTTGTCGCAGTTCAGCCCAGAAGCGGCTGATGATGTGTTGGTGACTGAAAACAAAGTCAACAGCTTAGAAGTTGAAATTGACCGTGAAATTGCCTCCATCATTGGACGCCGCCAACCCACAGCGGGCGATTTGCGCCTGCTGATGGCCATGTCCAAAACCACGGCCAACTTAGAGCGCGTGGGCGACGAAGCTGCCAAGATTGCTCGCATGGTCAAGTCCATCATCGACGGCACCGCGCCGCGCTCTTTGCCATCGTCAGACTTGCGTGTTTCAGCAGAAATGGCCTCTGGCTTGTTGCGTAAGGCGCTGGACGCTTTTGCCCGTTTGGATGTGCCAATGGCAGTGTCCATCTTGCGTGAAGACAATGAGATCGACAAAGAGTTTGATGGCTTTGTGCGCAAACTCATCACCTACATGATGGAAGATCCACGCACGATCTCGGCCAGTTTGGACTTGTTGTTCATTGCCAAAGCGATCGAGCGCATTGGCGACCACTCCAAAAATATTGCTGAGTTCATCATCTACGTTGTCAAGGGCGAAGATGTGCGCCATACGCCATTGGCTGATGTTGAATCGTCCATGAGCAAATAAAGGGTGTTGGGACGATGAAAGTTGCACGCGTTTTAGTGGTCGAAGATGAATCGGCCATTGCCGAGTTGATCTCAGTCAATTTACGCCACCACGGCATGCTGGCCGTCTTGGCTGCCGATGGCCATGCCGCCCAAGCTCACATCGATGAGGTTTTGCCCGATGTGATTTTGTTGGATTGGATGCTGCCGGGTCAAAGTGGGTTGGAGTTGGCGCGTCGTTGGCGTGCTGACCCACGCACCAAGACCACGCCCATTCTGATGCTCACCGCGCGCGGTGACGAGCCCGACAAAATTGCAGGTTTGGATGCTGGCGCGGACGACTACATCACCAAACCTTTCTCGACACAAGAGTTGTTGGCCCGCATTCGTGCGGTCTTGCGCCGTCGCGCGCCCGAGCAAGCCAGCGATGTGGTGCGCATTGGTGCCTTGCAGTTGGACGGCTCCACGCACCGCGTCAGCTTTAACGAGCAAGGCATCAAATTAGGTCCGACAGAATTCAAGTTGCTCAATTATTTGATGCACCATGCTGAGCGCGTGCACAGCCGCAGTCAGTTATTGGACCGCGTGTGGGGCGACCATGTGTTCATTGAAGAACGCACCGTGGATGTGCACGTCAAGCGCTTGCGTGAGGCCTTGGGTGAGGCGGGCAGCATGGTTGAGACGGTCCGTGGCGTAGGATATAGGATCACCCACCAGCCATAAACCCGAACCAAGGTTCATGTGATCAGCCGTTTTCTCTCCTTTTTCTCTCTCCTGGCCTTTGGCGCTGCTGTCGGATTTTCATGGGCTGTGTTGGCCGACAAACAGCAATTCAATATTTTTGTGTTGAGTGGTGCCTTGATTGCTGGCACATCATGGATGTTGCTGGATGCTTGGCGTGGCTATCGCGTGCGGTCATGGCTGCGCAAGGGCGATTTGGGCATGGCGCCAAATATGTCAGGTTGGTGGGGGGTTGTATTGGATCGCGCCCGCAAGCTGTTGCGCGATCGCGATCGCAGCCTGGATGCCAGCGACCAACGCCTCAAAGACTTTTTGTCCGCCATTCAAGCCTCACCCAATGGTGTGGTCATGCTCGATGCCTATGCCCAGATCGAGTGGTGCAATCAAACGGCAGCCACCCATTTGGGCATTCATCCCGAGCGCGATCTGATGCAGCGTGTTGGCAACTTGCTGCGCGACCCTGTTTTCGCCGCTTACATGGCGGTCGAGCAACCCGTTGAGCCTGTTGTGTTGGCTGGCTATCGACACCGAATCGAGCGACCCGTGCGCATCTCATTGCAGCGCCATCGTTACGGCGAAGGCAAGCAGTTGCTGCTCACCCGCGACGTGACTTTGCTCGAGCAAGCGGAAGCGGTGAGACGAGATTTTGTGGCCAATGTGTCCCACGAAATTCGCACACCGCTGACCGTCATGTCGGGTTTCATTGAAACCCTTCAAACCCTCGACTTGACAGCCGACGAGCAAACGCGCTACCTGGCCTTGATGGGCTTGCAGGCCAACCGCATGCAGGGTCTGGTCGAGGACTTGCTGACGCTGTCTCGCTTAGAGGGCAGTCCAGTGCCGAGTTTTGAGAACGTCTTGCCTCTGCAGCGCTTGTTGCAATCGTGTGAGCAAGAGGCCCGTGGCTTGTCGCAGACGATTGCCAGTGGTGAGGAAAAGCAAGATATCCAATTCGATCTATCACCCAAACTGATTGATGTGGTGGTCATGGGCGAGGTGCGTGAGATCCAAAGTGCGCTCTCTAACTTGGTCAGCAATGCCGTGCGTTACACCCCTGCGGGGGGGCGCATCCAGGTTGTGGTCGAACCAGGCGATGAGGGCGCCTTGTGGATGACCGTCAGTGATACGGGGGCGGGCATTGCCGCAGAGCATCTGCCGCGATTGACCGAGCGCTTTTACCGCGTGGACCGCAGCAGATCGCGTGATTCAGGAGGAACAGGTCTTGGATTGGCCATCGTCAAGCATGTCATGCAACGCCATGGGGGTAGCTTGTTGATCACCAGTCAAGTGGGCAAGGGGTCTCAATTTAAATTGGTTTTCCCAGCCAATCGTTGGCGCATAGGCCCCTAAGCAGGCACCACTCGGCAGTCGCCACAAAAGAAGTGGCTGGCATTCAGAAAACGGCGAAATGAGCCCGTCGAACGGGGTTTGTGCGTACCGCACTTGATGCAACTCATCATTTCACCAGTTCGGCCTGTGCCTTCAAATGGGGAGCCATTTTTTTTGCTGCTGTAGCGCAAGCCGTCGCCCGAGATTTGCGTGGTTTCGTGTTTGTGGTGTGACATGGTGTGGTCAGAGGGTTTGTTTGAGTCGTTTTTTTTCAAAGTGTTTGAGTAGCAAGTAAGTCGCTAGGCCAATCAAGGCAGACCCTACGATGAAGCTGCCATAAGCGACCGGCCAAGGGGTGCCCTCGGTCATCATTGAAAACTCGGACATGCCACCGATGCCCGCCAAGATATTGATAGGCATGAACACCACGCTGAACACGGTGAGCTGGTTCACCCGTTTGTTCTGGTTGATGTTGATGAAACCAATGGTGGCATCCATCAAGAAGTTGATCTTGTCAAACAAGAAAGCGGTGTGGCTGTTCAACGATTCGATGTTGCGAAGAATTTGTTTGGCATCCGAAATTTGATCGGGGGTGAGCAAGCGCCCGCGCATCAAAAAACTCAGTGCGCGTTGGGTGTCCAAGATATTGCTGCGGATGCGGCCGTTTTGGTCTTCCTCTTCGGCAATGTCGGCCAAGATGGCGGCCGCTTGTTGGTCCGTGATGGCCTCGCTCAAGACGTGTCGCCCCACCACACCGAGTTTGGCATAAATGTTTTCTAGTGAATCTGCTGACACCTCGACATCTGCACCATACAGGTCGAGTAACAAATCCACACTGTCGCTCACATAGCCAGGCTGAGTCAGGGCGCGCCGGCGTTGCAGTCGAAAGACGGACAGTTCTTCGTTGCGCAGCGAGAACAAAATGCCGCCATGCAGAATAAAAGCCACAGGTACGCTTTTCGACTCGCCCTCGCGGTCCAGCAAAAAATTCGAGTGCAAGTGGATGTCGTCGTTCTCTTCCACATGAAACCGTGCACTGACCTCTAGGTCCGTCGCTTCGATGGGGTCGGGTAGCTCCACGCCAAAATGAGAGCCCACAAACAAGCGCTCGGCCTGGGTGGAGTTGATCAAATCGACCCAAATGGGTTTGGCCCCTTCAAGGTCTTTGCGTCCAGCAATCGGGAGGCTTTTGAGTCGTCCGTCCACCAGTTCGTAGACATTGATTTTGCTGTCCGCAAAGTCGGGTTGACGCTCCCCAGCTAACTCTGTGCGTCGTTGATCAGAGATTTCCCACAGCACGTCATTTTCGCGCGCAGTGGGCAGTTTGGCCCAAAGTTTTTTGGCTGCGTCCAGGGGCAGTGCGTCGAGGTAGCCGCCCAACTCGGTGGCGTTTTGTTTGGCGATGAAGTTGAGCAACTCAGCGTCGTGTTGCTTTTGGAGCAAGGACTGCACCATGTCGTGCTTGTGCATCTGCTGGCTGTGCACCATGCCATCGACCAGTTTTTGTTTGTTCAACATGTCAATCAAAGTTTTAAGTGACATGGTCAATCAACTGCTGTTTTCATTTAGGTGTGTGGCACCAATTTGTAAAACAAGGCCGCAAGCCAAATGCCCATGCACAGCAAAATGCTCAGCAGCACGGCGGCACTGCCCAAGTCTTTGCAACGTTTGGACAAGTCGTGCCACTGTGGACCCACTCGGTCAATGGCTGTTTCAAGTCCTGTGTTTAAGAGTTCGACGGTCATGACAAAAATTACCGATCCTGCTAGAAGTGAAATTTCCACCCAGTTGTTGCCGACATAAAACGACAAGGGAATCAACACCACGGCGATGTAGGCCTCTTGTTTGAACGCTGGTTCGAACATGGCCGCTTTCAAACCTTGAATGGAATAACCCAAGGCGTGCACAACTCTGTTGAGACCGCGTCTTTTCTTTTGCAAGTTCTCGTGAACGTCACTCATATGGCTCAGCCGCGAAATGTGTGCTCAATATTTTTCGGGCACGATCATGTCTGGTGGCACGGGGTGTCGAATGTAGTCAGGGTTGCGCACCCGCGCGGGGAGTTGGATCTCGGGGTGCTCAATCTCGTGGTAGTCAAAGTGATCCAACAAATGGCGGATGCAGTTCAAACGGGCATTCTTTTTGTCCACCGCTTGCACCACCCACCAGGGGGCTTCAGGAATGTGCGTGCGCTCAATCATGGTTTCTTTGGCCACGGTGTAGTCTTCCCAACGGCGACGGCTCTCTAAGTCCATCGGGCTGAGCTTCCATTGTTTCAAGGGGTCGTGAATGCGGCCCAAGAAACGTGCGTGTTGTTCATCGTCGGTGATCGAGAACCAATACTTGATAAGGGTGATGCCGCTGCGCGCCAACATTTTTTCAAACTCAGGCACGGTGCGAAAGAACTCTTCGTACTCATCGTCATTGCAAAAGCCCATCACGCGCTCGACGCCAGCGCGGTTGTACCAGCTGCGGTCAAACAACACGATTTCACCAGCAGCAGGCAAGTGCGCCACATAGCGTTGGAAGTACCACTGAGTGCGCTCACGGTCGTTGGGCGCGGGCAGGGCGGCCACGCGACACACGCGGGGGTTGAGTCGTTGGGTGATGCGCTTGATCACGCCGCCCTTGCCAGCCGCATCACGTCCCTCAAAGAGAATCACCACCTTTTGTTTGGTGGCAACCACCCAGTCTTGCAATTTCACCAACTCGCCTTGCAAATGCAAGAGTTCACGGAAGTACTTGACTCGGTCGGTCTGGTTGCCTTCTTCGTCCATCGACATTTCAAGCTCTTCGTCCAGCGTGTCCAAGAGGTCGTCGCGCAGGCGTTGAATTTGTGCTTCATCGAGCTTGTGTTGGTCAGTCATGGGCTTTTCCTTTGGGAACATCATCGCTTGTCAGTGTTTCAACTTCATGACAGTTTGTCATCGAAACTTCACAGAGTTGACTTACATTTTTCCTATTCATTCGGTTCAACCGCTCGAAAAGGTGCCCCTATCTCTTACCGTTTACTTTCTTATTTTGCGCTTTGTTTGGTTTTGTCTGGGTGCGCGGTACGTCCTTTGGTGGTCGATCAAGCGGCGCATGCGCTGTCAGGCCAAGGCCTGTCGAGCGAAGATGATTTGCAACTGGCGCGTGAGGCCAGTGCTTTTTATTTAAAGATGTCTGAATCGGTGCTCAAAGAAACGCCGGGACATTTGAAATTAGCCGAATCGGTGTCAGCCGGTTTCACGCAATATGCCTACGCGTTTGTGGCCTTTGATGCCGAAAAGCGAGACGCCAAGCACCCCATCGAGGCAGCCCAGATGCGTGAGCGTGCGGCGCGCCTGTATGCCCGCGCGCACCGTCACGCCATGACGGCGTTAGAGCGCAGTCAGCCTGGTTTTGCTGTGGCACTGCGCCAGGCCGATCCCCAAAAACAACCGCGCTTGACGCCAGCCCAAGTCCCGCTGGCGTATTGGGCAGCTGCATCCTTGGGGGGCTGGATTTCGATGTCCAAAGACGACCCCGAGGTGGTGGCTGATTTGCCTCTGTCGATGCGCTTGGCCGAGCTGGCTTGGCAAGCCAATCCTGAATTTGGGCAAGGTGCTTTGGCCAGTTTGATGGGCACCCTAGAAGGCGCCAAAGTGGGCGGCTCACGCTCAAAAGCGCTGGCTTATTTTGACCAAGCGATTGCGTTGGCCAAGGGTCAAGAGGCTGGCCCTCATGTGGCCAAAGCAGAGGGCGTGGCCTTGCCTGCGGAAGATCGAAAACAATTTGAACAACTGCTCCAGCAAGCGCTGGAGATCAGCAAGCAGCACCGCAGCTTGCAAAACGAAGTCATGCGAGAGCGTGCGCTCTGGTTGCTGTCATCGGTGGATGACCTTTTCTGAAAGTGTTGAATGTCTGAATTACTCAAATCGTGTTTGCAAGTGTGTGTGGCCGTGGGCTTGCTAATGGCGCAAACCGTGTCTTGGGCGGCGCCTGATAAGCAAATGCGCTTGGGTACCTTGGCGCCCAAAAATTCTCTCTACCACCGCCAGTTGATGGAGGTGGGTGAGGTGTGGCGCGCGGCACAAGGCGGCAATGCCAAGTTTGTGGTGTACCCAGACGGCAGCCAAGGGGGGGAGGCTGAGCTTGCCCGTCGCATGCGCATTGGTCAGTTGCAAGGTGCTTTGCTGTCGGTGGTGGGTTTGCGTGAAATTGAGCCCTCGATTGCCGCTCTGCAATCCATGCCCTTGTTATTCAAAACATGGGACGAGGTCGACTATGTACGCGAAAAAATGCGGCCTGCCATGGAAAAGAAATTCCTCGACAAAGGCTTTGTGGTGTTGGCGTGGGGCGATGCGGGGTGGGTCCGATTTTTTTCGAAAGAGCCAGCCTTCAAACCGGACGACTTTTTAAAGATGAAGTTTTTTGCATGGGGCGGCGAAGCCGACCAGCAAGAAATCATGAAGAGCATGGGCTACACCCCCGTGCCTTTGGAGACCAGCGATATTTTGCCCTCGGTGCAGACGGGCATGATCAATGTGGTGCCTGCCACCCCTTACTTTGCTTTGGCCAGTCAGGTCTACACCATGGCCCCCCATATGTTGGAGATCAACTGGGCGCCCATTGTGGGGGCCTTGGTGGTGACCAAGAAAACATGGGATGAGATGTCTCCTGAGACCCAAGTCGCGGTGCGCGCAGCAGGTGACAAGGCGGGCGCTCAAATGCGCAGCAAAGCACGCCTTGAAGTCGACGAAGCGGTAGAGGCCATGAAAAAGCGCGGCTTGATCGTGAACAAACCCAATGCCGAACAAATGCGCGCCTGGAACGACTTGGCAGACAAACTTTATCCCCGTATTCGAGGTAGCCTGGTCCCTGCGGAGACCTTTGACGAAGTGTTCCGTCACTTGAAGACCTACCGCGCCAGCAAAGGCAAATGATGGGGCGAATCTTTCGGGGCTTGATGCAGGCCGATATTGCCGTGGCTGTCTTGGCATTGGTCTTGATGGCCTTGATCCCCTTGGTGGAAATTTTGGCGCGCCCCATGATGGGCAAGGGCATTGAAAACGCCCCCGTGGTGGTTCAGCATTTGGGCCTGATCATGGCCATGGCAGGGGCGATTGCCGCGGAGCGCTTTGGCCATCTATCTAGCCTGGGCGTGTTGGTCCCGCGGTTTTATGCGGTGGGGCAGTTTGGCGCAGCCTTGGTCTGCGGCGTGTTGACATGGGCCAGTGCCCAATTGGTGTTGAGTGAAATGTCGGCCGCCCAACTGTTGGCCTATGGCATCCCCGTGTGGTGGTTTGAAGCGGCCATGCCTGTGGGCTTTGCTTTTTTAGGCATCAAGTTGGGGGCGCGCTGTGCACAGCACCCTAGTACTAAGGCCTTGTGTTCGGTCGTCGCACCCTTGTTGGGTTTGTGGCTGGCCTACAGCTTGGATGGACAAGCATTGCCTGTCTGGCCTGGGTTGATCGGGTTGGTGCTGCTGCTGGCTTTTGGCGCCCCGATTTTTGTGGTGTTGGGAGGTTTGGCGCTGGCTTTGTTTTGGCAAGACGGCCTGCCTTTGGCCTCGATTGCCTTGTCGCATTACCAAATCACGGTGAACCCGTCGTTGCCCGCATTGCCTCTGTTCACTTTGGCAGGCTTGATCTTTGCAGGGACTGGGGCGGCCCAGCGATTGGGTGCGGTGTTCGTTGCCTTGTTTGGCGGCGGACAAGTGGGCACTGTGATTGCTGCCACCGTGTTGTGTTCTTGTTTCACTGCGTTTACAGGTGGCAGTGGGGTGACCATCTTGGCATTGGGGGGCTTGTTGTTGCCCCTGCTCAAAGGCGTGGGCTACCCTGAGCGCAAGGGCATCAGCTTGGTCACCAGTGCCAGTGCTTTAGGGGTGTTGCTCGCTCCTTCTGTGCCGCTCATCATGTACGCCATCATTGCGCGAGTGCCCATCAACACCATGTTTTTGGCGGGTATCGTGCCAGCCGTGGTGATGGTGGTGTGCTTGCTGATCTTCGGGGGGTATTTGCGCCACAACGGTGTGCGTGCTGAGTCCTCCAGCAAGCCCACGTTCAGCAAGAAGGCCTTGCAAGATGCCGCTTGGCGAGCCAAGTGGGAGCTCTTGGCCCCTGTGGTCGCCATTGGTTCTTTGGCGAGTGGCTTGGCCACGCCGACCGAAAGCGCGGCACTCACGGCGATTTACGCCGTGCTCACCCAAGCCTTGGCGCACCGCGAGTTGGACGCCAACAAACTGGGTGACTGTTTGTCACAATGCGCTCAAATCATAGGCGGTGTGATGCTTATTTTGGGCATGGCGTTGG
>Ga0114979_10001206_pt1 | contig 17385 bp, 19 predicted proteins | sample S_140625_EF_Meta_FD_87315 | JGI IMG/M metagenome (GOLD analysis project Ga0114979, IMG submission 87315) | Freshwater microbial communities from Lake Simoncouche, Canada to study carbon cycling - S_140625_EF_MetaG | ecosystem: Environmental > Aquatic > Freshwater > Lake | place: Lake...
AAAGCACAAGGCTGCCAGTGCGCCTTCATAGAACACTGGCATTCTCGCAACGCCCAAGACAGCGAGGATTTTGCACACAGATGCGGGCACCCACACACATACACACAGGAGATTTAAAATGATGAACCCATTTGAGTTACGCTTTTCTATTTTTAACGCAGCTAAAGATTTGATGATTAAGCAGCATGAGGCCAATTTAGCAGCTTGGGAAGTGCTTAATAAGACAACTAAAGAAGCTGCAGAATTAGCTCCGTCTTTTCCAACGACTGAAGAGATTATCGACAAGGCTATTGAGATCAATACCTTTATCAGCGGTCAGACAACCAAAGAATTAGCAAACGTGGCTAAAAAATTGGCTGGCGTTTCAGTTATATTTTAAGTAATATACCCGCCATGCCTCTCTTGGAAGCACACTTTGGCGGGTTTTTTGCTGAAGTCGCATAGCGGCAATTGCAGCGGCTTTGTAAGCCGCCCCGAAAGGTACGTGAGTTCGAGTCTCACCTTCAGCACCAAGTTTTAAACGGGGGTGTAGCTCAGTTGGGAGAGCGTTAGCTTTGCAAGCTAAATGTCGTCGGTTCGATCCCGTCCACCTCCACCAATTAATTAGGAGATAATTATGGCAACTAAACCTGGCCTATACGCCAATATCCAAAAAAAGAGAGAGCGCATCGCAGCTGGCTCAGGCGAGAAGATGCGCAAAGTTGGCACTAAAGGCGCGCCCACTGCTAAAGCATTTAAAGAATCAGCAAAGACTGCAAAGGTAAAGAAATGAAAGACTTTAAAAAAATGCCTAAAATGGCATGCGGTGGCGGCGTTAAGAAATATGCCGATGGGGGTCTTGCTGCCGAAGATATGTATAGCCCAAGTCAAGTTAATGATCTTTTAAATAAAGGACATTACGTAGACAAGACAATCAGTAAATCTGAAGCAAAAGAATTTGATAAAACATTAAAAATTGACAGAACAAAACCAAGTCCAGCACGTTTAGGTGGAAGTTCCGGAACCGGTGGAGCAGCAGAAATTAAAATGCTTCAAAACCCAAGAGCCATCAAAAAAGGCGGCCGTGTTACTAAAAAAGTTGGCACTGTTAAAAAGAATAAGTAATGGCAACTAAAAAGAATCCCTCCCTATCCATTGGTCGTGGTGAGAAGTTACCTGCGTCTAAGGGTGCTGGACTCACAGCCAAGGGAAGAGCCAAGTACAACGCAGCCACTGGCTCAAACCTTAAAGCGCCACAACCAGAGGGTGGTGCTCGTAAGAAATCATTTTGCGCTCGTATGTCTGGCATGCCAGGTCCAATGAAGGACGAGAGTGGCAAACCAACACGCAAAGCAGCAAGTCTAAAAAGGTGGAAGTGTGGTAGCTAAAAAATCACCCCCAAACAAAAAGAAGTTTACCGAGGAAATGGCGCAAATCATTTTAGAACTTGGTAGGCAAGGTGCATCTCAAAAATCCATGTATGCTGCAGTAAATATCAGCAAGTCCACAGCGGCTAAGTGGAAAGAAGAGAACCCAAAGTTTGCTGAGACCATGTCTATGGCAACGACCTACGGCCAGTCTTACTGGGAAAACCTAATGCTTGCCAATGTCGAGAACAAAGCGTTTAACTCACGCATTGCCGAGCTGGCATTAAAAGGTCAATACCCAGACGATTACGGTCAACAGCGCATCGACCTAAAAGCTAATGTAAAACAAGAAGTTACAATTGACTTTGACAAAGAAATCGCAGAATTAATGCAAATGCTGAAATAAAATATTTCACTTTTTTATTAAAAAGCCACCCTGAAAAGTGGCTTTTTGCGTATTAGTGTAGGTAAGATTAATCCGAATAAGAGAATACCTTGACTGCACACGCCCTTCTATCTGCTTCTGGCTCCAAAAGGTGGCTTTCTTGCACCCCGTCTGCCCGCCTTGAAGCCACCCTACCTGAACCAAAACGAGGTGCTGGCGCTTTTGATTTTAGTCAAGAGGGCACTATGGCTCACACCCTTGGCGAGATTAAATTAAGACACTACTACAATCAAATTGGAACGCAAGAGTATGAACAAGAGTATAAAGCGGTCAAAGAGTCACCCTATTACAATGACGATTTCGAGGCTAACGTCGACAATTATGTTTTATACGTTCGTTCTCAGATTGGTGAAGGAGACACCCCGCTATTTGAACAGCGCGTGGATTTTTCTGACTGGGTACCTGACGGCTTTGGTACAGCCGATGTGGTTGTACTTTCTAAGCATTCCATTCGAGTCATCGATCTCAAATTTGGAAAAGGCGTCCCAGTGTCGGCGATTGATAACACTCAACTTCGCCTTTATGCACTCGGTGCTTATGCCAAGTTTAAAGATGAGTATCCAGACATCAAAGAGGTCTCGTACACAATCCACCAGCCTCGCTTGGACAGCATTTCATCTGATGGAACAAGCATCGTTAAGCTGGTCGATTGGGCAAATTACTTCGTTAAGCCTAAAGCCAAGAAAGCTTGGAGCGGATCAGGTGAGTTTCTTCCAGGTGAGTGGTGCCAGTTCTGCAAAGCCAAAGCGCAATGCCGCGCCCGTAGCGACTTTAACACCGAACTTGCCAAGCTCGAGTTTAAAACGCCGTCGCTCCTCACCGAAGAAGAATTTAGCGAAGTCTTAGCCAAAGCGCAAAACCTTCGCACATGGGCAAACGACGTGGAAGATTACGCATTAACCCGTGCAGTAGAACAAGAGATTGTTCCGCCAGGATACAAACTCTCCACCACTGTAACTCACCGCAAGATTAGTGACCATGCACTGGCTGCCGTGGTGCTTCAAGAAAAAGGTATGAGCGAAGAGGTAATCTGGGAGCCACGCAAATTAAAGTCTATAGCTGCCTTGGAAAAGCTAGGACCTAAAGGTCAAATCACCGCTTGGTTAGGTGACTTAGTGCTGCGCCCCGATGGCCAGCCCAAATTAGTTAAGGTCAAAGAGACCGCAGAGGAAGATTTTAAATGAGTACTTGGTTAATAGCAGCAATGGGTGTCGTGTATTTTGTCGTGGCGATAGATCAATTTATGAAAGGTGGTATTGGTACCGGCATTATGTTCATTGGCTATGCCATGGGTAACGTCGGACTCGTCATGGTGGCAAAATAACAATAAGAGGTACCTATGATGGTGCGATGCTATGGTTCGGAATTTGAAATTCCTGACCAACTTATAGATAAGTATTTTAAAGAATTTGATGGATTACCTGGTAGTGGATTGCGTGAAAATATTTGCCAAATTAGAGATTCTATTTACGAAATTGTAGATATTGTTGAAGAGGATCCAGATGTTTTGTTTGAAACGGAATACTTAAAAGACTTTATGCAAGCGCTTGCCATGAAACAGGCGTTACAAAATCACGGAATTTTATACGACGCATAAATCTCACATGGTGGAATAACAAGTAACGAATTTGCGTATTAGTACAGTTAGTAAAGGGTAGACGTACTGGCCCCTATTGAAGTCCAGTACTTATGTTAAAAAGGTAATATCATGACTCAAACTACTAAAGTAAAAATCGTTACTGGTAAAGTACGTTTCTCTTACGCTAACTTGTTTGCCCCAAAAGCTTCTGTAGAAGGCGGCACTCCAAAGTATTCAGTATCCATCATTATCCCTAAAACAGACAAAGAGACTATTGCCAAATTGCAAAAAGCATTTGACGATACTAAGACTGCAGCAGCAGCCTACTTTGGCGGTTCTGTTCCAAAAAACCTAAAAGGTGGTTTGCGTGACGGCGATCAAGAGAAAGACGATCCGGCATACGCAGGTTGCTATTTCATCAACGCAAACTCAGTGCAAAAGCCTGGTGTTGTTGATGCAGATCTCAATCCCATCTTAGATCAATCAGAGTTTTACAGCGGTTGCTATGGCCGCGCATCAATCACGTTTTATCCTTACAACGCTCAAGGCTCAAAAGGCATTGCGTGTGGTTTGAATAACGTCCAGAAAATGGAAGATGGTGAGAAGTTAGGCGGCTCTACTAACGCAGCAGCAGACTTCGCAGTATAATTGTTTTAGTAGTACAGGGGAGTGTCCGTAGAAACTGCGGCCTCCCTTTTTTGTCAACTCATCACTTAAAGAATAATAAATGGACCAATACAGAGAGTACATTGCCGCTAGCAGATACGCCCGATTCATTGACGAAAAAGGTCGTCGTGAGAACTGGGGTGAGACTGTAGATCGTTACGTTGATTATATTTTTAGCCGTACACCAGCAATACAAGAAAACAAAAAATTAAAAGCCGAAATTCGTAGTGCCATTTTTAACCATGAACTTATGCCGTCTATGCGAGCCATGATGACGGCAGGAAAGAGTGCCGATCGTGACAATACTTGCGTCTATAATTGCTCGTATCTCCCAGTGGATGACCCCAAAAGCTTTGACGAAAGCATGTTCATTTTGCTTTGCGGAACTGGTGTTGGATTCTCAGTTGAATCCAAGTACATTAACCGTTTGCCCGAAGTGCCAGAAAAGCTGTTTGATTCAGAGCACACCATCGTCGTACACGACAGCAAGGAAGGCTGGGCAAAGTCATTGCGTTTACTCCTCGCCCACCTCTGGGCCGGAGAAATCCCCCGATGGAATGTTGAGTCCGTCCGCCCCGCCGGAGCACGACTCAAAACTTTTGGTGGAAGAGCTTCTGGGCCGCAACCATTAGTAGATCTGTTTGAGTTTGCTGTTGCTATGTTTAAGGGTGCAAAGGGTCGCAAGTTAAACTCATTAGAGTGCCATGATTTAATGTGTAAAATTGGTGAGGTGGTTGTAGTCGGTGGTGTTCGCCGATCAGCTATGATTTCACTTTCCGATCTGGATGATGAAAGGATTCGCTATGCAAAAGCTGGACCATGGTGGGAAACTGCTCCGCACAGAGCTCTTGCGAACAACAGTGCGGTGTATTCAGAAACACCTACTGTCGGAAAGTTCATGGAAGAATGGTTATCACTTTACAACTCCCATTCCGGTGAGCGAGGCATTTTTAATCGGGAGGCTGCTAAAAAGACGGTTGAAAAATACGGGCATCGAGATCCAAATTTTGAATTCGGATGTAATCCGTGCTCAGAGATCATTTTGCGACCATACCAATTCTGTAATCTTAGTGAATGTGTAGTACGACACAATGACACAAGAGAGACTCTTTTGCGAAAAGTGCGCCTCGCCACTATCTTGGGAACCATTCAGTCCACCTTCACCAAGTTCCCCTATTTGCGCAAGGTGTGGCAACGCAATACCGAAGAAGAACGTTTATTGGGTGTTTCGCTTACCGGGATCTACGACAACCCCCTTCTCACCACACAAGGAGACAGATTAAATGAGTTACTTACCGAGCTTCGAGAGGAGTCTAGAAGAGCCAACGAGGAGTTTGCAGAGTTGCTTGGAATACCTAAGAGTGCTGCAATTACTTGCGTTAAGCCCAGTGGAACCGTCAGCCAACTCGTTGATAGCGCTTCTGGAATCCACCCTAGACACGCTAAGTACTACATCCGCCGAGTTAGAGGAGATAAGAAAGACCCTCTTACCCAATTCTTAATCCAACAAGGAATCCCAAATGAAGCCTGCGTTTATAAACCAGATCAGACTATCGTATTTAGTTTCCCTCAAAGAGCGCCTGAAGGACTTACTCGGAGTGATGTTACTCCGATTAGCCATCTGGAGCTATGGCTTACTTATCAAAGGCACTGGTGCGAGCATAAGCCTAGTGTTACAATCTCAGTCGAAGAAAAAGACTGGCCGAGCGTTGGGGCGTGGACGTGGGACCACTTCCAAGAAATCAGCGGCGTCAGCTACCTCCCGTACGACGGCGGAACCTACAGGCAGGCCCCGTACGAAGAGTGCAACGAAGAAGACTACAACAAGCTCAAAGCCAAAATCCCAAGCATCAACTGGGAAGACTTCAAGGAAACTACGGACAACGTAGAAGGTGCTCAGATGTTAGCTTGCTCAAGTGGATCCTGCGAAATCTAATGATAACTCCTGAAAAACAAGAGTATATGCGTAAGTACCGCGCCGCCAACAAGGAAAAGTTGGCGGCAAAGGACAAAAAGAAAACTCAAGAGCGAAGAGTAAAACACAAACTCAAAGCAATTGAATATCTTGGCGGTAAGTGCGCGCATTGTGGAATTGTTTCTGAACACAGGGGCATATATGATTTTCATCATTTAGATAAAAGTGAAAAAGAAGCAGACCCTGGATCGTTAATGCACTATAGTTGGAAGCGCATACAGCAGGAATTAGATAAGTGCGTTTTGCTTTGTGCAAACTGTCATCGAATTGAACATGGAAAAGAGTAGCCCATGGGCTTGCCCGCCACTCAATCTCCTCAATTGGAACCTAGCATGGACGTGGCAAGTCCATGCGTGGGAAAGTGTTCGCTTGACTTCTTTGGCGTTTGCAAAGGTTGCCGAAGAACAAGAGAAGAGATTACTGCTTGGACACGTTTATCAAATAGCGAAAAACAACAGGTAGTGTTACGAATTGTAGGTACTTATTAACAAGTACCTACATTAAAATACTGTGTGTTAATGTATAAAAAAGTATGTTAAAGTATTGTTTTGTAAGAAAAAGTGTAAAAATGTAAGATTTTGTTAACCGCCAATACGTTGGTTTGCCACAGGAGCATTATGATTTACAGCATTGACTTCGAGACCAGATCTCACATCGACCTAGCCGACCAAGGGCTAGACATATACGCCAACGACCCCACAACAGAAGTGTTGTGTATTGCGTTCGGCACCCAACCTGACAATGTAAAAGTAACAGTTCCAAGACCAACAGCTAATTTGGATCTTAACAATTTATTAGCTTATGTACGAGGCGGTGGCAAAATACAAGGCTGGAATGTGCTTTTTGAGTATGCAATTTGGAACTGCGTCTGTGTGCCTAAGTACGGCTGGCCACCACTCAAACTAGAGCAGTGCATTGACTCTATGGCAATTGCAGCGGCCAATAACATCCCCCAATCTCTTGGTGATGCGTCTATCTTTATGGATGCGACTCATCAGAAAGACACAAGGGGCCGCTATTTAATCCAAAAGCTGTGTAAACCAAATCGTAAAGGAGTGTTTGAAAATGACCCAGAATTACTTGCCGAATTATTTGAGTACTGTGCCCAAGACGTTAGAACTGAAATGGCTATTGTCGGGCTACTACGTCCCCTCAGTGCTCAAGAACAGCATATCTGGGAGCTTACCCAGCGGATCAATTTGCGTGGGGTGCCAGTGGATCCAAACGAGCTCCACAACGCCGTATTAGCCGTCACAAGGGCACAGGACCAACTAGACAACGAATGCCTCGCCTTGACCGGTTGTAAGCCCTCCGAGCGTGCTAAATTGCTAGATTGGATTAACAAGTGTTTAGTAGCGATGGGGTACAAGCAATTAGAGGATTTGACCGCTGAGACCGTTACAAAAATGCTGCAGTGCAACATTCCTACGCGCGTAAAAAAAGCGCTGGAGCTAAGGCAAGAAGGAAGCCAGACTAGCGTGGCTAAGTACGCTAAGATGATGGAGATACAACGTGAAGGAAAAATTAGGAATACACTGGTATATCATGGCGCTAGCACTGGCCGGTTTGCGAGCCGTGGTGGGCTCAATCTACAAAATATTGCGCGCCCCACACTTAGCGATGAGGAAGTTGAACTGGCAATACCAAGAGTATTTGTACGAGCAGAAGCTACAATGCAAGAATTATCTTCGTCAGTCAGATCGGCTATCGTGGCCCCACAAGGCAAAACCTTCGTTGACGTGGATTTTAGCTCAATTGAAAACCGAGTTGGGGTTTGGCTCGCAGGACAAAACGACAAAGTCGAATTGTTTCGGAAAGGATTAGATGAGTACAAAGTATTCGCTTCAGAGAGCCTATATCGAATCGGCTATGATGAGATCACGAAGGAACAACGCCAGGTTAGCAAGTCTGCGGTCCTTGGCGCGATGTTTGGTCAAGGAGCTAAAGGTCTTGTTAAGTACGCTGAAGGGATGGGGGTCAGTCTGACGGAGGCTCAGGCAAAGAATGCGGTAGATAATTACCGGGCGTCGTATGCGAAGGTGAAGAACCTTTGGGCACTATGCGAGGCAGCCGCAATTGACGCCGTGCAGAATCCTGGTACTGCATTTGCTGCAGGTCAAAAGATAAAGATGAAATCGGTGAAACAGGCTTTATGGATGCAGCTCCCATCAGGACGCCTCATCTGCTGGCAAAGGCCAGAGCTCGAGCTGCTCACCACACCTTGGAACCAAGAGAAATTGGGAGTCACTGTTCATAGTCAAAACACTTTCACACGTCAATGGACTCGCAATCAGTTGATCGGCAGCAACATATTTCAATCTGCCGTACAGGGAACGGCACGTGATTTTTTGACAGACGCAACACTCAATATTATGAAAGCCGGGTATCAAGTAATCAATTTGATCCATGACGAGTTTCTCCTTTTAGCCGATGAGGCCAATGCAGAACAGACTTTGGAAGATGTACTGAGTTTGGTAACTAAATCACCAGCTTGGGCGCCAGATATGCCGTTAGCCGCAGAGGGCTGGATAAGTAAGCGCTATAAGAAGTAATTAACGGTTAAGCGGGCTATCAGGATTAAATGGGTTCATTGTCCCGGGGGTAAACCCAGCACCACCTGATGCGCCTTTTGACGGCGGTGTATTTTTGACTATTGGGCTTCCTGGTTGACTTGGGTCTCTGCCCATATCAATTAAACGTTCTGTATAGGTTCTTGCAGGAGGGGGAGTAGGTTTGCCCTTTTCCAGCAATTCTTTCATTTGACGTAAATATTCTTCAGGTGTAAGTTGACCACCTTCAGCAAGGCACACTAAACCACCTTGGGCGTATTGCCCACCCATTGGATCAGTATTCTCATAAGTCTGTGGAGCGCCGTGCTCAATTTGCCCACGAGCCATTGCGTCGCGATATGCGTTAATTGCCTCAGCAGACAAACCAACACCAGTGCCAATTGCTTTAACAGGAGGATACGGCAGTAAATTAGCTGCAGTACCTAACGCACCAACGCCGCTAATTACTGCACCCGGAATATCGCCTTGAACAACGCCACGATTATATGCATCAGTAGCCTGCATTCCAGCGCCAGCGCCAACTAAACCACGACCTAATAAAGATCCAATGCCACCAATAAATGGAAGCTTGTAATCATATACCCCGCGTGCAAAGTTAGCAACGTCTGACAATCCGCCGGGCGCTATCTTAGCAGCAATACGCTCACCAATTGTAGCATTTTTTGGTAATGCTTCTACCGCGGATTCCGCACCCGCTCTGGTAAATCCAGGGTATTTTTTGTGTAATTTTGATTCTTGACGAACTTTTTTAGCCGCTTCTAACTGGGCTTCGTTGTAATTTTTCCAATTTTCCAAACTAGACTCAACACTTCGTCCGCGAGGATTAAATGGTGTGTGTCCCTCAGGCAACTCACCCACAATAGGTCCGCGACTCAATGATCCAGTTGTTCCAGCGCGGCCCTGCTGAACTGCTTTTATTCCCGACTCAACCATTGGACGAGCCACAGCACCAGCACCAGCACCAACTGCAGCTGGAATAGCTGGACTAGCTAACTCCCTAGGATCATAGGTCTTAGTTTCAGAACCCTCTTGAGGCTTAGCAGATTCAGCTTCTAAATATGATGTTAACTTAGCCACATCATCTGAACGGCCTTCTGCATCTGCAACTTTAATAGCCTCATAGATATCAGAAAAATCTCTTGCCATTATTCAGCCTTTTTTGCTTTATTTCTATTAATAATGTTTTGAATATCTTGCGGGTATTGCGTTTTAGGCTGACCAGCAACAGGGCGAGCAAACGATGGGCTCTCTTTAAGAATATTTTCCAAATCACCACGGAATTCTTTGTGAATTCTAATAAACTCAGGATCATTTTTAAATTTGCGGAAATCAGTGTAACCCTCACCAGTTCCGTATACTTTAGATAACTCTTCGTTCATTTTTGTTACGCGCTCAAGAACTCTAGCTTTTTTGTAAATTAGTTCAGCTGGATCACTAATATTTGAAGAAGCACGTTGTAAAATTTCACGTTCACCCTCAGTAATTTGACCTTGGCCTTTAATCAGCTTAGCGGCTTGTAACTCAATCTTAGCTAAGTAGCTAATTAACTCACTACGTTCGCCAATACTTTTTTGCGTTGTAGTTGGCAATGATTTAAATATTGCATTTTCTAAATCTGCAACACCAAAGTTACCAATACCTTTTTGTACCACACCAGCTACGGCAGCAGCAACACCCGGTTGGTTAATAACACCAGATAACGTTGGATCTTTTTTGACAATATCTTGAATGCGACGCGATGTAGCATAAGCATCGTCTAATGTACCTGGGTCAGTATCTGTTTCAAAACTAGTGCGCATTGCTTCACCAGATTTTCCGCGTTCTGTGGCAGCAGCAGTTTTTTCTGTTTCAGAAATTTTCCGTTGCGCTAAAATATCAGCTACATCAGGCATACCAGTTGAAGCAACTTGAACACTTGGAGCGTTTACAATTTGATTAGATTTGTTTTGCCCCGATTCAAATTCTTTAATACCTTGAGCAACTGCAGCTCTAGCTTCAGGAGTACTAGGTATTTGAGCAGTTGGGTCAACACCCAATTTGGCTGCAATATATTTTCCGTAATTTATTGTAGACTCTGGGGAGTTACCTTGAGCAGTTGCCGGAGACCATGCTTCCGCCAACATTGCAGGACTTAAGAACCCACCAGTATCACCATAACGCTGTTTTAACACTGGGCTTTGACCAGATAGTTTTACTTGTAAATCATCTTCTAAAGCTTTTTGACCTTCTTGAGGTGTTGCAAATGTGCGCAACTCACCTGTTTTAGGGTCTTTTAAGTTTCCAGGGTTGTTATTACGAACACTTAACGGTTGAGCAGCTTCTGCTCCAGCTACTGTTCCGGTCATTCTTCCAGGTAATTTACCAGCCGGTGCTTCATAATAAGAAGACGCATCAACAATTAAACCTTTTTTCTTTAGCTGTTCGTATTCAAAACGATTAATATCACGAACTTCTGGTTTATTGTTAAGCGGATTCATAACCACAGTAGGTTTACGATCCAATGAAGCTGGGTTTAAATCTGCTTTAATAGTTTCAGTGCCCAATGTACTTAAAAACTTCCTGCGGGCTTCTAGTTTTTGACCTGGGGTATCGAGGGCGTCTTCTAAAGCTAATTGAGAAGCAGGAATTGTTACACCTGATTGATCAACGGTAGCTGCGCCAGCACCACCACTAGGAGTAATAGAAGCATATTTAGCAGCTTCGTTCTTTGCTTGCTCTTGTGCTGCACGAAAAGCCGCCATCTGTTGGCGATAGTCCATTAACTGCTTGTCTTGTTCTTGTTGTTGTCTTTCAAAATTGGCCAATGCGGTTGGGCCATATGCGGTAGCAACACCCTTAGACAAACCACTTGCAAATTTAGCAAAAGGGCTTTCACGCTCAGCAATAAGCTTTTGCATATTATCAAGCATACCTTGTGTTTGATCTGCAGATAAAGCAATTTTTTCTGTAATGCCAGTAGATTTGGGGGGTGTATAACGAATAGCACCTTCGGTTCCTGTAGTGCCACCATCTTCAAAATGTTTAATGTTGTCTAAGCCAGCCATAATTTATCCTTAAATAATTTCATAGCCGGCGATTGGAGCAACATAATTTGGATCTGTGTTTTCTCCAAGCCCAACGTCGCGGTTATCAAGAGCAGGGTTAGTGTTAGGTATGTAAGTACCACCAGATGTTCCACTACTAAATAAATTAGACAAAATATTATTACCACTAGTAATGCCGCCACTTCCCAAAAAGCCACCAGTTGCCGGATTGTTCCCACTTGCTGCTTTACCAAACAGCAACGATCCTAAACCACTAGCAGCGCCGGTGCCTTGCAAAATGTTTGCAAGCGTAGATGCTTGGGTTAATGGGGACATTTGCTTTTGTGCTGTAGTGGTTGTAGGGGCTTGTATTGTACCAAGCAAACTGGCCAAATTACCAACATTTTGAAATGGTGCGTTTTGTTGTGCTTGCCCAACGTTCATTTGAGCGTTAATACCTTGATTGGCAACGTTACCCAAATTGGTAGCAGCTTGTTGTCCTGTTTGTTGCGCACTTAACGCCGCTTGCATTTGTTGTGCCATCAAATTAGAAAACGCATCTGCCTTTGCTTTATCTACAGCAGTTTGGCTACGCAAACTACCAAATTGACCAGCGCCAATTCCAGTTGCTTGAGAAGGAGCTGTGCTTGATGGTAATAATTGATTTAATTGATTTTGCTCTGCGGAAAATAATCCACCTAGAGCTGTTTGAGTATTTGGAGCCACATTTCCAGAAGCATCAATAATCCAAGGATTTGCTGCACCACTAGAAATTTGTTGTAGTGTGTTCTGCGCTTGAGTAAACGGATTTTGAGCACCGGGTTGCAATGTGTTAATTGCCCCTTGAGCAACAGTCTGCCCCAACTGAGGTGCAGCAGCAGCAGCTTGAGTACCTTGCTGAACAATATTTTGCTGAGCCTGATCATACCAAGACGGCAGTGTTGTCTGCGTTTGTTGTACATCAGATAATAAGCTATTAAGTCCCGCCATGTTATGCTTTCCGTTTCGCGTCTAATAAATAAGCCAATGGGCCTTTTGAGTCTGGTGGTAATTCTTTTGGATCATGTTTTTGGGCATGCTCCCGTATTGTAGCTAAAAATTGATCAAGCACATTGGCGCCAGCATCATTGCTTCCATTACCTAACTTTGATACTACATCAGCAGGTACTACAAATTCTCCGTTGGCTAACATAGCGGGTACTGAATCGCTAGTGCCGTTACCTTCACCTTTAACGTAAGTATTTTCTAAACTATTCAAACCACCCTCGCTAAAAAACTGGGGATTATGACCTTCTACTTCGCCACCATCTGCAAATTGACGTGGTTGGTATCCTGGCATTTGTGTGGAATTAAAACGGCCTATAGGTGAAAAACGACGTCCACGAAAAAGTTCTGGTTTTAAAAATGGAGACGGCGCTTCTGGCACTTCACCACCTTCAGCATAATGGTTTACTAAGCCACCTTGGGCTGCGTTTAAAATTTGCTGTGTGTAATCCGGCTGTGCCTGTGCTGGCATTTGGGTTTGCGTGTTTGCAAAAACAGGCTCGTTGGCAAATTTAAATTGTGAGCCTTTTGTTAACCCGGGTGTTAAATTTTGTATGCCATTCGTTGTTCCGGCATCACCCGATGTTCCCATACCGCCGGCGCCCATACCGTAGGTACCCAATGTGCCTATACCGCCGGTGCCCATACCGCTTGAGCCACTACTACTAACACCACCTAATAACTTAGATAATGATGTCCCAAGTCCTAATGCTTGTCTAGCTGTGTTGGCATATTTTAATGCGTCAGCAGCACTTAAACCTTGTGTAGCACCCCAATTTAAAGATTTTATTCCTGTACCAGTTAATTCAGCAGGTGTATATGAAGCTGCTAAAGTGGCTTCAATTTGTGCTGGACTCAATCCTTGGGCAGCTAAACTTGCCATGTCTGCTGATAAAAAAGGGTCTAATCCAGTACCAATTAAATTTTGTTCAATGGCAGCAGAATTTAATCCTTGTGAATATAAATTTGCAGCATCATATGCTTCTGTATAAGGTAACGCTTGTGTCGCAACCCCAGAAAATTCAGGTAAAGTAAAGGCAGCACCTTCAAAAGTGCCTGGATTTAAACCAGCAGAAGCCATATAAGCATCCATGCCACCAGCGGCAGCACCAGCGGGAGCAAAAGCAGCGCCTAATGCTTGAGGAGCAACGTAAGCATTACCAGCTAAAACAGCAGCGGTAATAGCCATATCCATGTAATCAGTCCAGTCACTTCCTTTAGGAGCATTGACTTGAACATCAGGTTTTACACCACCTAAATTAGCTACTCTGTATGTGCCATCAGGGTTTTGTATGTATTGAGTTTGCGCATCCCAACCTTGAACATCTGTGCTGACAAATGGATTTCTCGATGTAGCAACAGGAATACCTTGGTATGTATTAAAAGTATTTAAAGGTGAGCCAGTCATTTGAGTTATTTGGTCTGCTGTATATGACTGTCCTTTTTGTGGCAGTTGTGCAGCAAGATAACTTTGATCTTGGTTGTATAAATCAAGTGCATTTTGATAATCAGATTGTAATTCTTTCGCAACGGTAGCTTCGTCAACAATTTGACCAGCGTATTTTCCATAACCTACACCTTTGCCTTGCGACCATTCTTCAAAACTACCTGGATTTGCTACCATTATAAATTCGCTCCAATAGCATAAATGTCAGCAGGTTTAATTGTTGACATTTTGTGTATCTCGGTTATTAAAAATTTAAATAGGTTCATGTATATACTAATACGCATAACGCTTATTTTTCGCCCTTAAATCAAAGACTTGGGCCATTAATTATTTCGGTAAATTCCCTAGCCCAATCCTGCCAAGTACCATAAGTGCTAGGGTCTGGTATGGGATATACGGCAAACGCCTCTGAATTAAGAAGGTTAAATGCCCCCTCTTGCCAATTTTCCTCGGAGGCAAACTCAATGTTCTTTTGTCCGTAGTAAATAGCCAAGTTGCCATTCCAATCGTCCCAGGTCATATAGTCTGGAAGGCAAGGAAAAAACTGCTGGAAACTCATTTAAGGCCTTTCGTCCCCAAATTCAGCCGTTATCATATTACGGCCCATTTCAAAATTTCCATCAATCGCATTAGACTCAAACTTTAAGCGAATAAGGCGATGCTCAACGCGTAGGTCAATTTTACCAGTTTCTTGGGTAAAGTAATAAGGTCCAGAATTCTCTTCATTCTGACCACCAGCAAATTTACGACCTAAAATGGTCAAAGCCATTGTGCCAGATTGTAAAAAGTTTGGTTCAATACGACGTAAATGCATACGACGGTTTACACCGACCAAATTGTTACCAGAGGGACTGCCCGTTAACCAACTAATATCGCTAGTCGTAATACTAGAATACACCGCTTCTTCAGTGCCCAATGTGGTCATATTAAGCCCAAACTCATGTTGCCAAATTGAATACCCGCCAGTTACACTATACACTGTTGAGCCGGCAACAACACCTGGGGAAATTACATTATCAACCGTTACTATGGTAACGCCCGGTGTGCCAATAGTTGTATTAAAAATGTTTTGGCTAGCAGTAATTCGATAAACGGTATCTTGTGGCACGGTGGAAAATGACACATAATCGCCGGGGCTAAATAATGGTGTTAAGTCACCAGCAACATAGAACTGTTTTGCTGTTGGCGCAGGCAAACTAGCTGGGTGCGAAATTACATAATTAGCTTGGTTGTACAAAGGGTTGTATTCCCAACCAGCCCAAATAGGGGTTGGAAACAGCTCAGTAGTATAGCCACAGGAACGACGCGCACCTGCTGCAGAGCCCACGTCATACCAAAGTTGATCTTTGACATTATAGATAATAGCATCAGTACATTCTGTTGCAGTGCCCCTTGGATAAAAGAACCAAATCTCATTATATCTTGGAATCTTAGTAGCCCAAACTTTTTGACGTTGCTCGTAGTTAAGGTTATCAAATAGCCAATTTATGTTTTTATCGTTTGGCAATACTTTGACGTTACCGTTGTACAGATAGAAACGGTCAACACCCATCCAAAAAAAGATACCATCCATCTCCACAACTGCGTTGGAAGACATAATAGAGATTTGGCTTGAAACAATGTCATAGTTCCAATAAAACTGAGTTGCTTGAGAATTAAAGGAAACACGAATAAGAGAATCAGTTGCCCAAAATAAACCAGATGGTGAGGCTGTTCCTCCACGCATTGGCATGCCCTTAACAATCTTAGAACTTGCTACGTTTACTTGGTTAGCTAATGGACCATTCCAATCGTAAAAGTTTTGATTGGTGTAGGTAGAGTCTACGTTGTTATTAGCAATAAAGCCATGTGAGCCGTATACAAAAATAAATGGGTACAATACACATACACCGCCGTCAACGCTAATTGGCTTGTAAGTTGGATTTTGACCTTCACTATCAGAAAGGCCAGTAAAGTAATAGGTGTTATTTGCATCCGGAGTAATATTACCAACCAATACTTGGGTTGCAATACCACTATCAATATTGACTAGATTTAATCCGGGATGTGCAAAGCAAGACAACGCACCGCCTTGCGGGCTAAATTGTGCGTCAAATTGCCAATCATTACGATAGGGACCATTTATTGGATCTGGCGTAAAGATTGTATTGTTTGTGTAAATCTTGCTAATAGTTCCAACTGGCGCTGCAGGAGTAAACGTAATCGTAGTTTGATTTGGACTTGTGGTATGAACCGATGTACTAATTGTATAAACTGTTGGTGTGCCAGTTTGACTAATAGTAAAAGTCTTAGTTGGTGCAAAAGTAGTTGTGGCGTCCCCCGGAACAATTACCTGGGTTGTTGTGTTTGATGTTACATTAGCAAATACAGAACCAGGTAAAAAATTAACAGTAAATGGACCACTGCCAGCGCTAAAAGACGTGCCGGTTGTAAAAACATCTAAAGTCTCCGCATTACCCGCAAAAATATAGTTAACACCATTATACGGAATGGCAATCATGCCGCGGTAAATGCCGTTAAACGCTGTAAAAATGGTTTTATACCCGCCAATCTTTTTGGGGTCACCACGTTGAAAACGGCACCACACACCATCAGTGTATTGGTCGTTTTGAAATACGGTACCGTCGCGTTTAATCCCAGCCGGTATTGCTAGGCTGTAAATTGAAGTATATTGCGAAGTATCTTGTTGCTGATTATCAGCCGGCATTTAGAACGTTCCGCCGTCTATTAGCTGTGCCACCAACCTTGCGTTTACCGTAACTAATGGTTGCAAAACATTGGTATTATCAATGTCAATAATCTCGACACTGTTTGCAGATAAGCCCAATACGCTGGTACCAGCAAGGTACATACCTGTATGGGTATCACCAGTAAATGAATATGATGGAAGCGCTGCAGAACCATTAGATGCGTAAAAAAGGCCTGTGGAGCTTTGAGTTAACGTGTAAAGATTAATGCCGTCTGTCAGCACAGTAACAACAGCGCCAGCGGCCAATACCAATGGAGGCTGTGAACTGCCAGATACCACAAAGTTAATATTATAACCCGTTTGATTGGTGTTATTAACCAAAACATAAATTTGGGTAATAGCTGGCAGCGTAACAGTTAGGGTAGTTGTGCGTGAACCAGATTGCGCAATGTAGGTTTGAATGATTGGTGCATACGCTACTAAACTTAATGTAGAACCGGGAACACTATCCACATCATAAGTTGCTGATGTAAAAGTTACATTAGATGGAGCGGTAAAGCCAACAGTAATAAAATTACCGGTGTTGTTATCATAAATAATG
>Ga0114979_10001207_pt1 | contig 17384 bp, 13 predicted proteins | sample S_140625_EF_Meta_FD_87315 | JGI IMG/M metagenome (GOLD analysis project Ga0114979, IMG submission 87315) | Freshwater microbial communities from Lake Simoncouche, Canada to study carbon cycling - S_140625_EF_MetaG | ecosystem: Environmental > Aquatic > Freshwater > Lake | place: Lake...
CGGGCGCAGCTTGATCGTCACCGTCTTGCCGTCGGCCGAGGTCTGGTGCGACAGCGCCAGCTGCGGCACGAAATTGAGCTTCTCGTCGATGTCGAAGAGCTTGTCGCAAATCGAGGCAAACACGATCCGACCGACATAGGTCCGCGCCATGGTCGGATCGAGCAGATCGGGATCCTCGGCCAGGCCGATGCGCAAGGTGCTTTGCGCGCTGGCCGGCGCGATGCCGGCGCAGGCGAGTGCCAGCGCGAGCAGGGAGGTTTGCAGGAGCCTGGTTTTGAGTGTCATGGCGTCGGTCTCGTCAGGAGGGCAAGGTTCAAGGGGATCGTCAGGAAGTGATTGGTGAAAAAGAAGACGTCAGCGTACGAAGGCCGCCTGGAGTCGGGCGAGCGCGGTCTTGTCCGTCGCCGCCGGTCGGGCGATCGATATCGGTGCAGGGCCGATCCGACGCCAGTGCCAGCAAGCAACCGCCGTGCCATCGCCGGCAGTCTCAAGCGGCGGCGACTCGGTGCGGCAGCGCTCGTCAGCATGCTGACAGCGGGTGTGAAAGTGGCAGCCGGGGGGCGGGGCAAGCGGGCTGGGCACATCGCCACCGATCGCCGGCTCGCCGGCTCGGCGGGTCGGGTCGGGCACCGGCACCGCCGACAGCAAGGCCCGAGTGTAGGGATGGCGTGGCGCACTCAGCACGATCGAGGCCGGTCCGGTCTCGACGAAGCGCCCGAGATACATCACGCCCACTTCGGTGGCGATCTGGCGCACCACCGCGAGGTCGTGCGAGATGAAGACATAGCTCAGGCCGAGTTGGCGTTGCAGGTCGGCAAGCAGGTTGAGAATCTGCGCCTGAATCGAGACATCGAGGGCGGAGACCGGCTCGTCACAAACGATTACCCGCGGCCCGGCGGCGAGCGCCCGGGCAATCGCCAGACGCTGACGCTGACCGCCCGAGAACTCATGCGGATAGCGGCGCGCCGCCTCAGCCGGCAGCCCGACCAGGCCGAGCAGCTCGGCGACCCGCGCCGTGCGCCCTGTCGCCGGCACGGTCTCGTGCAGCATGAGCGGCTCGGCGAGCATGTCGCCGGCAGTCAGACGCGGATTGAGCGAGCCATAAGGATCCTGGAAGATCAGCTGGATCAGGCCGCGCAACCGGCGCATCGCCGATGCGTCGGCGGCGATCAGGTTGTGGCCGTCGAGCTCGAGCTGCCCCGAGGTCGGTTCGATCAATCGCAGCAGCAGTCGCGCCACGGTGGACTTGCCGCAGCCCGACTCGCCGACGATGGCGAAGGTTTTGCCGGGGGCGAGTTCGAATGAAACGCCGTCGACTGCCCGCACCGTGCTGGATGACCGACCGAAAAGACCCTGTCGCACCGGGAAGTGCTTCACCAGATCGCGTACCTGCAGCATGGCGCTCATGGCTGCAAGGCCGGTTCGAGCGGCGGAAGGCTCGCAGCCAGGGTCTCGAGCGGCGCCTTCCAGCAGCGCGAGGCATGGCCCTCGACGATCGTGCGCAGCGGTGGCGCCTGCTCGCGGCATTGGGCGTCGGCAAACGGACAGCGACTGGCAAAACGACAGCCTTCGGGCATGGCGGTGGCTGCCGGCACCATGCCTTCGATGGCGGCCAACCGCGCGCGCGGGGCGCCAAGCGACGGAATCGCGCCCATCAGTCCGACGGTATAGGGATGCTGCGGCATGGCAAAGAGCGCCTCGACCGGCGCTTCTTCGACCACCTGCCCGGCATACATCACGACCACGCGGTCGGCCATCTCGGCCACCACGCCGAGGTCATGGGTGATCAGCACGATTGCTGTCGAGGTCTCGGTGCGCAGCGTACGCATCAGGGCCAGCACCTGCGCCTGGATGGTGACATCGAGCGCGGTGGTCGGCTCGTCGGCGATCAGCAGCGCCGGCTGGCACAGCAGCGCCATGGCGATCATCACCCGCTGGCGCATGCCGCCCGACATCCGGTGCGGATAGTCGTCGATGCGCTGCTCGGGCGCCGGAATGCGCACGCGCCGCAGCATTTCGATCGCCGCGCTTCGCGCCTGCGCCATCGACAGGCCGCGATGGCGCACCAGCACCTCGGCCAGCTGTGCGCCCACGGTGAAGGCCGGATTAAGCGAGGTCATCGGCTCCTGGAAGATCATCGCCAGCCGATCGCCGCGCAGATCGGCCAGCGCCCTCGGGGCCAGGCCAAGGAGGTCGCGGCCTTCGAATCGGATGGCACCCGACACGCGGGCCGGCGGGCTGGCCACCAGGCCCATGATCGACAGGGCGGTCACGCTTTTGCCGCAACCCGATTCGCCGACGATGCACAGGGTCTGGCCGGCAGCCACGGAGAAGCTCACACCGTCAACCGCACGCGCCGTGCCGCGCGGCGTGTCGAAGGCAACCCGCAGGTCGTCGACCTCGAGCAGCATGGTCAGTTCGCCGAGGCCTTATTGATCGCCGCCTCATCGATCGCCGCCTCGATGACCGACCGGTCGAAGACGCCGCCCGGCTTGTCGCGGGTGGCAAAGAATTTCGCGAAATGCACAAAGCGCTCGCGGCTTACCAGCTCGAGTCGCTCGAGCTCGGCCAGCGGGTCGGGATGATCGTCAACGCGCAGGTCGAGCGCCGGGTAGTCCTCGGTGGTGTGGATGCGAAGCGCCGCCGACTGCTTGCCGCGCTTGTCGCCACCGGCCGCCTCGCCGGCCTGCAGGGCCCGGATCAGCCGGCGGGCAAAGGGCAGATCGGCGCCATCGAGATAGACGCGTGCCGTTTCGGCAATCACCTGCGGGCCGGCCAGCATGTTGCCGGCCACCGAAAAGCCCTCGTGGACAACATGGCCGCACCAGGGGATGCAATCGGAACCGGTATGCGCCGCAATGGCGCCCCGCCCGTCCTGCAGATGGACCTGGCGCGATTCGCGCCCTGGGTCGGCGGCGAGCAGCAGGTCCATCACGACTTGCGCCGGCACGCCTTCGCGCAGCAGGCGCAGCCCTCGCGCGCCAAAGGTAGGGTTGATCAGGGCCTGGGTCGCCAAGCCGCCGACGCCGCCATCGGCATGGGCACAGAGCGCGCCGACCGCAAAAAACCGCGTCGCGACCGCCACGCCAAAAGCGCCGGTAGCGGAATCACGTGCAACGATCGACCAGGTCATGAAAGCAAAGGGTAGAGCCCGAAAGGCAAGAGGATACGGCAATGCTGCAGGGCCTCAACGATTTTGAATCGAGGGTTTCGCAAACTGTCCTTGCAATTTGCCGGAACGCATCGAACAATCGACTGAAGCGGTTTGCAAGCGGATTTGAGGAGCAGGTCGATGTTCAATCAATCAGAGGCGACCGCCAGCATTTTGGTGGCCTGTCGAACAGTTCAATCGCCGGCCAGATCACTGGTCGCAGTTTGCGCCGGCGTCAAAGCAGCCTGGTCAGCAAGACGCTCAGCAGCCCTGCGGGTGGCATTGCTGAGCGGGGTGCTCGCCGCTTTGTTGACATCCGGGGCCCCTGCACTGGCCCAGGCCGATACCGAAGCCACGCAAGGCAAGCCCCCGGTTGCCCGGCGACCCGGCGGCAAGGCGCTGGGCGACCTGACCCGTTTCAACGCCTCGGTCGTCCGGATCGATACCCGCGTTCCGGAAGACGCAACCTCTGCCAGAAGCCTGGGAACCTCCCGGGTCGGCACAGGCATCATTCTCGATGACAAGACCATCCTGACGATCGGTTACCTCACGGTCGAGGCCGACTCGGTCATGGTGACCACCGCATCGGGCAAGCGGATCCCGGCGTCGGTCGCCGGCTACGACCATGCCACCGGCTTCGGTCTGGTGCGTGCCGTTGTGCCGCTGGACGGCACGCCGATGCCTCTGGGCGACTCTGATCGGGTCATTGAGCGTCAGCGTGTACTTACTCTCGGTCAGGGCGAACCCGAGGCGACCGAGTTGCTGGTGGTTTCGCGCAAGGTCTTTACAGGCGGGTGGGAATATCTGATCGAGCGGCCGATCTATACCTTTCCGCCGGTCAACAACTGGAGCGGCGCGGCACTTATCAGCGACGAAGGCAAGCTGATCGCCGTCGGTTCACTGATCGTGGACGATGCGGCGAGCGCTCAACGCAGCGTACCGGGCAATCTGTGGGTGCCGGTCAATCTGCTCAAGCCGATCATGGCCGCGCTCCTTGCCAAGGGGCGGCGCAGCGAAGACATCAATCCCTGGCTGGGTATCACGACCGAGACGGTTCGCGGCTACCTGATGGTGGTCCGTGTGGCGCCTCAAGGGCCGGCCGAAGAAGCCGGCGTGGCGCCGGGCGATATCGTGGTCGGCGTGGCCGGCGAGAAGGTCGCCGATCAGGCCGAGTTCTATCGCAAGCTCTGGAAGACCGGACCGGCCGGCACGCCGATCCCGCTGCGGCTCTTCAAGAACGGCGATGTCCGCGAGGTGACGGTCAAATCCATTGACCGGGCCGACTTCCTGCGCAAGGCCACCGGTATCTGAGAGGCTCGGCGGGGGCGGCTCAGTCGACTCGGTGGCGCCGCCTGGCGCCACCCCTGCTCAATCTCCGATCCGACCTGCATCAAGTCCCATCGCGGCTCGCAGCCCCTCAAACTGCTCTGCCGAGTCGAAGCGGATAACCAGGCGGCCCTTGCCCCGGGCATTGGCCTGCAGCTCGACCGCTGCCTGAAGATGCTCGGCAATCAGTTCCTGCAGCCGCTGCAAATCGGGATCGATCGGGCGCCGCGATCCGCCCGAGCTGGCGCCTGCCTGCGACTGCTGAGCCTGCTGCTGCACCACCAGCCGCTCGGTTTCGCGCACTGACAGACGCTTCTCGACCACCTGATTCGCCGCCAGGATCTGCTCGGCGCGCTCGAGCGCCAGCAGAGCCCGCGCATGGCCCATCTCGAGGTCGCCGGCCAGCAGCATGGTCTGCACCGGCGCAGCCAGATTCAGCAGTCGCAGCAGGTTTGAGGTGGCACTGCGTGATCGTCCGATCGCCTCCGAGGCCTGTTCATGGGTGTACTGGAACTCATCGAGCAGACGGCGAATCGCCTGTGCTTCTTCAAGAGGATTGAGGTCCTCGCGCTGGATGTTCTCGATCAGGGCCATGGCCAGCGCATTCTGGTCGGAGACATCGCGCAGCATCACCGGCACCTCGTCGAGTCCGGCCAGCTTGGCCGCCCGAAAGCGACGCTCGCCGGCGATGATCTCGTAGCGATCGGCAGACAGGGGGCGTACGACGATCGGCTGCATCAGTCCGTGCTGGCGGATCGATGCAGCAAGCTCTTGCAGCGAGCTTTCGTCCATCCGCGTGCGCGGCTGATAGCGCCCGGCCTGCAACTTGTCGAGCGGCAATGTCGATGGCGCCCGGATGCCTCCGGCCACGACGTCGGCCGATGGCTCGAAGCTCTCGCCGAGCAGGTTCTCGAGGCCGCGGCCGAGGCCTTTTGGTTTTTTCGCAATCATGCTGAGAAGGGTTCTGGTTGAAATCGTGAGGGGCGATGGGGATCGACCTGGGCAGCTGTGGGGGTGGACCAATCGGGAAGGCGGAACGGTGGGCGTGTCAGTGAGCGGTCACATCGACTTTGCGCGCTCGACCATCTCGGCACCGAACTCGAGATAGGCCTTGGCGCCGCGCGACGCGGGGTCGAAGACCACGCCAGGCAAGCCATGGCTCGGCGCCTCGGCCAGCCTGACATTGCGAGGGATGACAGTGCGAAACACCTTGTCGCCGAAATGCTGCTCAAGCTGCGCCGAAACCTGCTGCGACAGGGTCATCCGCGGGTCAAACATGACTCGCAGCAGTCCGATGACCTTGAGATTGCTGTTCAGATTGGCATGAACTTTCTTGATGGTCGCCACCAGATCCGACAGGCCCTCGAGCGCGAAGTATTCGCACTGCATCGGAATCACCACGCCGTGGGCGGCACACAGGGCGTTCAGAGTCAGCAGCGACAGCGCCGGCGGGGCATCGACGAGTACGAAGTCGTACTGGTCGTCGACCGCCGCTAGCGCGTCCTTCAGGCGAGACTCGCGCTGCTCGAAATCGATCAGGTCGATTTCAGCGCCGGCGAGTTCGCGGTTGGCCGGCAGGAGATGGTATCCAGCGGCCTCAGCCCAGACGGTGGTCTCTTCCGCATCCGACATTCCGATGAGCACCTGGTAGACGGTGGTTTTCAGCGTGCGCTTGTCGATACCGCTGCCCATGGTCGCATTGCCCTGCGGGTCGAGGTCGACCAGCAGGACCCGCTGGCCAAGCATGGCCAGGCTGGCGGCGAGGTTCACCGACGTTGTGGTCTTGCCGACGCCGCCCTTCTGATTTGCAATGGTGAAGATCCTGGCCACGGCTGCAAGGCTCCGTCTGGATGAGAGGGGAAGGTGTGGGCTCGGCGCGGCGCAGCTCAGACCGAGCGCCGTCGGGCGCCAGGCGCATGCTCGGGAGGCTTGAGTCCCGGCGAGAACGCTTGAGTCGACAAGTTTGACGATGACGATGACATTGCCGTTGTCGGCGCAGATGTTTCGGCTTGTTGCGCGGCAGCCTTCGGGGCGGCTCGGCCAGCGTGTCGGACGATGACGAGATGCCGCTGCGCCGCCAGGAAGGGCACCTGAAGGGCTTCGATCTCGACCTCGCAATGAGCGGGCAACTCGGCACACTCAGACTCGAGACCGGCACGCTGGCCCTTCATGGCCACCAGCAGCGTCGACGGCCCGATCAGACCGGCAGCAGCATCGACAAAGTCAGCCATCGAGGCGAAGGCCCGGCAGATCACCAGATCGACCTGCCGAGTCAGCGCCTGGGCACGTCCAGAAAACACCTCGACGTTTGTAAGTGCCAGCTCCGCGCAAGACTGCCTCTGGAACGCGACTTTCTTGCCAACTGGTTCGATCGAGAGCACTTTGGCAGTCGGAAAAACAATGGCAAGCGGCAGTCCCGGCAGGCCTGCGCCCGATCCAACATCAGCGATCGTTGCACCGGACAGATCGATATGCCGACTCAGCGGTGCGATGATTGCCAGCGAATCGAGCAGGTGCTGGACCAGCATCTGATCAGGGTCCCTGACAGCCGTGAGGTTGTAAACCGCGCTCCATTTGCTTATCAGGGACAACAAGGCGAGCAACTTTTCCTGCTTGGACGATGCCAGGTCGAGACCGGCTTGCGCCGCACCCTCCTTCAATCGCTGCGCGAGATCAGGGAGGGCTTGACCAGCAACCGACATCACTGAGCGTTCAGGCCGCATCTTGTGCAGCACCAGCCCGCAACCGCTTGAGATGGACCAGCAACAGCGATACCGCGGCCGGCGTAATGCCTTGCATCCGTGAGGCTTGCCCGACGGTCTGCGGACGATGCTGCGCGAGTCGCTGGCGGACCTCGACCGACAGCCCCCGAACATCCTCGTACACGATATCAGTCGGAATCGGCTGATGCTCCTGATGGCTGACACGCTCGACCTCTGCCTGCTGCCGAACGATATAGCCCTGATACTTGAGCTGGATCTCGACCTGCTCGGCAACCGCCGGATCAATCGCGCCGGGCCCGGTCGCCTCGATCACCGCGCGATACGCAACGTCGGGGCGGCGGACCAGATCAGCAAGCGAGTACTCGCGCTCGATCGGGGCGCCAAGCAGCGCAGTGGCACGCGTCTCATCAAGCACTTTGGGATTGACCCAGGTACTGCGCAGGCGCTGCAACTCGGCATCGATCGCATCCCGCTTACGGCAGAAGGCATCCCAGCGCCCATCGTCAACGCAACCAAGCGTTCGACCGATCTCGGTCAGACGCAGGTCGGCATTGTCTTCGCGCAGACTGAGTCGATACTCCGCCCTGCTGGTGAACATCCGATAGGGCTCGGCGACGCCACGCGTGATCAAATCATCCACCAGCACGCCGAGATAAGCCTGGTTGCGAGCCGGACACCAGGCATCACGAGACTGGGTCTGCAAGGCGGCATTGATACCAGCGAGCAAGCCCTGAGCCGCCGCCTCCTCATAGCCGGTCGTGCCGTTGATCTGCCCGGCAAAGAACAATCCGGCAATTGACTTGGTTTCGAGCGATGCCTTCAGGGCCCGCGGGTCGTAGTAGTCGTACTCGATCGCATAGCCAGGCCGAAGGATGTGGGCGTTTTCCAGACCGGCCATCGACCGGACGAGAGCGATCTGGACATCGAAGGGCAGGCTGGTCGAGACGCCGTTCGGATAGATCTCGTTAGTTGTCAGCCCTTCGGGCTCGAGGAAGATCTGATGCGATGTCTTGCTGGCAAACCGGTGAATCTTGTCTTCAATCGATGGGCAATAACGGGGCCCCACACCCTCAATGACACCGGTATACATCGGCGATCTGTCGAGGCCGGACCGAATGATCTCGTGCGTTTGCTCGTTGGTATGGGTTATCCAGCAGGGCACCTGGCGTGGATGCTGCGCGGTCGTGCCCAGAAAGGAAAACACCGGAATGGGATCACTGTCGCCCGGCTGAACCTCAAGCCGAGCAAAATCGATCGATCGTCCATCAATACGCGGCGGCGTACCGGTCTTGAGGCGACCTTGCGGCAACTTCAGATCTTTGAGCCGGGCGCCGAGCGACAACGCGGGCGGATCACCGGCTCGCCCGGCTGAATAGTGATTCAGACCAACATGGATCAGGCCGTTCAGAAAGGTGCCTGCGGTAACCACCACCGTCCGTGACTCGAATCGAATCCCGGTCTGTGTGACCGCGCCAACCACCCGATCTCCCTGGACGATCAGGTCATCGACGGCTTGCTGAAAGAGCCAAAGATTCGGCTGGTTCTCAAGACGCGACCGAATGGCTTGTCGATAAAGCACACGGTCGGCCTGGGCACGGGTCGCTCGGACCGCCGGACCCTTGCTGGAATTGAGGATCCGAAACTGAATGCCGGCCTCGTCTGTCGCAGACGCCATCGCGCCGCCAAGCGCGTCGACTTCCTTGACCAGATGACCCTTTCCAATGCCACCAATGGATGGATTACACGACATCTGGCCGAGGGTTTCGATGTTATGGGTCAGCAGCAGGGTGCGGACGCCCATCCTCGCCGCCACCAGCGCGGCTTCGGTGCCAGCATGGCCGCCACCGACGACGATGACGTCAAAACGCTCGGGAAAGTTCATGGCAGGTCGGGGAGGGAATCAAACCACAGGGAGGCGAATTATAGGCGCTGTTTCACGTGAAACAGCGTGATCGACACTTTGGTTCTCGGCCTTAATGCCTAACAGGGCCCCGGGGGGCGAATTTCCGCAGCTCAAGAAGGCGGAATGTTTCACGTGAAACATTAGCGCGCCATGGAAAGCAACACCGCGCAGCGACCAGCCAACCCGACCGGCCCACCAGAACACAACACCCAGAAAAGCTTCGGGCACAGTCATCGCGTTCACAAGCCAAGCGTCGACGCGCTAAGGCTGCAATCTCGACGCGAAACTGGCGAACCGCGAGCGACGGTCGCGTCACAGAGCAGAGTCGACGAAACGACTTCAGGCAGGGACCAGACAGACGGAGAACGCTGCGGAGAAGGCAGAGTCAGAACTTGTCGAGTGCGTTCGCACTCGCTGATACCCAAGGCCGGGTTGGCGCCGGGTTGGCGCCGGGTTGGCGTTCGGTTGGCGTTCGGTTGGCGCTAGGCACCATCGCGGCGCTCACATGCCTGCCGTAGAGCGCAAGGCAGCTGAACTTCTTTACGCCGATGTGCGCCTCTCGGCCACCTGCCCAACAACCTGCCACGCCAAAAGCGCCTTCGAAGACCCGCGCCAACTCGAACCCAAGCCTCAGCAGCGCGGACCCAATGCGAACCAAGACCACACCTCTGTTCCACGTGGAACATCGCCGAGCGCCAAAAATCGCTGTCTAAAAACCCCGCTTAGCGATCAGCAAAAATCGCCACTCAGTCCATCACGATGACTTGCCTGACCGACTCACCACGAGCCAGCCGATCGAGCGCTGGGTTGATATCGTCCAACCCGATCGTCTCACTCAGCAACTGATCGACCGGCAGACGACCGGCCCGGAACATCGCTACGAAACGAGGCACATCGCGACTGGGCACGCAGGAGCCGATATAGCTGCCCTTGATCGTGCGCTCCTCAGCAATCATCGACACCGCCTGCAACGGCCAGATCGCCGCCGGATTGGGCAGTCCGGCCGACACCGTCGTCCCACCACGCCGGGTAATCCGGTAGGCCAGCTCCAGCGCCGGTACCGCACCTGCCATCTCGAAGGCGTAGTCGACTCCGCCCCCGGTCGCCGCCTTGACCTGCGCGACCACCTCCGGATCACGCGCGTCGAAGACCCGGGTGGCGCCCAACTCACGGGCGCGCTCGAGTTTGGCCGGCAGAACGTCGATCGCAATCACATCGCGAGCACCTGCCGCAATCGACGCCATCAGCGACGAAAACCCGACTCCGCCGAGACCGACCACCGCCGTACGTGAACCCGCCTCGATCCGGGCGGTGTTAAAGACCGCACCCGCTCCGGTCAACACAGCGCAACCGAACAGAGCCGCCTGCGCCCAGGGAAGGTCCCGATCAATTGGCACCACCGAACGTCGCGACACGGTTGCATAATCAGCGAACGCCGCGCACCCCATATGGTGGTGCAGCACTCCGCCACCGACCAGCGACAGCCGCCGATATCCACCGAGCAAGCCGCCGGCCGCATTCGACTCGCCACCCGGTCCACACAGCGCCGGACGCCCGACCGAGCAGTCAGGACAGGCACCGCAGGACGGCCGGAACACCAAAACAACATGATCACCGACTTTTACGTCGAGCACCGCCGACCCAATCTCGACAACCTCACCCGCCGCTTCATGACCCGGTACGATCGGCACCGGCCAGGGTCGATCGCCATTGATTGCCGACAGGTCGGAATGACACAGCCCGGCGGCATGGATCTTTACCCGCAACTCACCTGGCCCAGGATCGGCCAACTCGACCTCCTCAATCGACAGGGGGCGGCTCTGAGCATAGGGCGCAGGCAATCCGATCTGTCGAAGCACTGCGGCGCGCACCTTCATCGACCGACTCCCGCCGGGCTGATCCTTGAGGCATCCGCCATCACAGCCCCGCCAGGCAAAGGTATTTCAGCTCAAGATACTCGTCGATACCGTATCTCGATCCCTCGCGACCCAGGCCCGACTGCTTGACCCCACCGAACGGCGAGACCTCGTTCGACAGAATTCCGGAGTTGACGCAGACCATCCCGGACTCAAGCGCCTCGGCGACCCGAAAGATCCGGCCGACATCGCGGGCATAGAAATAGGCCGCCAGCCCGAACTCGGTGTCATTGGCCATTGAAATCGCCTCTGCCTCGTCCTTGAACCGAAAGAGCGGCGCCACCGGCCCGAAGGTCTCTTCGCGGGCGATCCGCATCTCGGCAGTCACGCCGGTGAGGATCGTCGGCTCGAAAAAGAGGCCGCCCAGAGCATGCCGCTTGCCGCCAAGCAGCAGCGACGCCCCCTTGGCCAAGGCATCGGCCACATGCTCCTCGACCTTGGCAACCGCAGCCGCTTCGATCAGCGGACCCACCTGAACGCCCGGCTGCGCACCCGCGCCGACCTTGAACTGCGCGACTTTGAGCGCGAGCCTGGCGGCAAACGCCTCATAGACGCTGTCCTGAACATAGATCCGGTTCGCGCACACACAGGTCTGACCGGCATTGCGGTACTTCGACGCCAGCGCGCCCTCGACCGCCGCATCCAGATCGGCGTCATCGAAGACGATGAAGGGCGCATTGCCACCCAGCTCCAGCGACAGCTTCTTGACCGAATCGGCCGACTGCCGCAGCAAAATCCGGCCGACCTCGGTCGAGCCGGTGAACGAGACCTTGCGCACCACCGGGCTGGTGCACAGCGCCAACCCGATCGCCGGCGCATTCGGCGCGTCGGCCACGATCAGGTTCAGCACCCCGGCAGGCAAGCCTGCCTGCACCGCCAGCTCGACCAGCGCAAGCGCCGATAGCGGTGTGGCTTCGGCCGGCTTGGCCACCACCGTGCAGCCCGCGGCAAGCGCCGGCGCCACTTTTCGAGTGATCATCGCGATCGGAAAATTCCAGGGTGTGATCGCCGCGCACACACCAATCGGCTGCTTGAGCACCATCAGCCTGCGATCGGTCCCGGTCGTGGGGATGATGTCGCCATACGCCCGCTTGCCTTCCTCGGCAAACCACTCGATGAAGCTGGCGCCATAGGCCACCTCGCCGCGTGCCTCAGCAAGCGGTTTGCCCTGTTCGGCGGTCATCAGCTGGGCCAGGTCTTCTGTGTGCGCAATGATCAGATCGAACCAGCGACGCAAAATCGCGCCGCGATCTTTCGCGGTGCGCGCCCGCCAGGCGGGCAGGGCGCGCGCCGCCGCATCAATCGCGCGCTGCGTCTCGGTCACACCCATGTCGGCCACCTCGACCAGGGTCTGCCCGCTTGCCGGATCTGTCACGGCAAACACCGCGCCCGAATCGGCATCGACCCACTGTCCATCGATGAAACCCTGGCGCTTGACCAGAGTCATGTCCTTCAATTGCAGAGTCATGGCAGTCTCCCTGTCTTCATCAATTCACTTCATCACTTCATCGTCGGGATCACGAACTCGGCACCGGCACGGATGCCGGCCGGCCAGCGCTGGGTAATCGTCTTGTACCGCGTGTAGAAGCGCACACCCTCCGGGCCATGCATGTGATGGTCACCAAAGAGCGAATTCTTCCAGCCACCAAAGGAATGGAAAGCCATTGGCACCGGGATCGGGACATTGATGCCCACCATACCGATCTGCACACGGCTTGCAAATTCGCGCGCGGCGTCACCATCGCGGGTGAAAATGCAGCAACCGTTGCCGAACTCATGGCCGTTGACCAGCCCGAGCGCCTCCTCAAAGGTCTTGACCCGCGTGATGCCGAGCACCGGTCCAAAGATCTCTTCCCGATAGATCTTCATCGAAGGCGTGACATTGTCGAAGAGACAGCCACCGAGAAAAAATCCTTTCTCCCGTCCAGCAACGCTCAGTCCGCGGCCGTCGACCACCAGACTCGCCCCCTCGGCCACACCGGTATCCACATAGCCCTTGACCTTGTCAAAGTGCTGCTGCGTGACAAGCGGGCCCATCTCGGCGCTGGCCTCCATGCCGTCGCCAACCTTGATCTTCTTCACCCGCTCGGCAAGCCTTGCCACCAGCGCATCGGCGGTGGCATCGCCCACCGCCACCGCCACCGATACCGCCATGCAGCGCTCGCCGGCCGAGCCGTAGGCCGCACCAATCAGCGCATCGACCGCCTGATCCATGTCGGCATCGGGCATGACGACCAGATGGTTCTTGGCGCCGCCCAGCGCCTGCACGCGCTTGCCCTGAGCGCTCGCGGTCTCGTGGATATAACGCGCAATCGGTGTCGAGCCAACGAAGCTCACCGCCTGCACCAGCGGATGGGCCATCAGCGCATCAACCGCCGCCTTGTCGCCATTGACCACCGTGAAGACGCCATCAGGCAGACCGGCTTCCTTGAGCAGCTGAGCGATGTAGCGCGCTGCAGACGGGTCGCGCTCGGAGGGCTTGAGCAAAAAGGTATTGCCGCAGGCAATGGCCACCGGGAACATCCACATCGGCACCATCGCCGGAAAATTGAAGGGCGTGATGCCGGCAACCACACCCAGCGGCTGGCGCATTGACCAGGCATCGATGCCGCTGCCGACCTGCTCGGTGTACTCGCCCTTGAGCAGACTCGGAATACCGCAGGCAAACTCGACCACCTCCAGACCGCGCTGGACCTCGCCCTGCGCATCCGAGAAAACCTTGCCGTGCTCGGCGGTAATCAGCCGCGCCAGCTCGTCACCATGTCGATCGAGCAGTTCCTTGAACCGGAACATCACCCGCGCCCGGCGGATCGGCGGCGTCGCGGCCCAGCCGGCAAACGCGGCATGCGCCGATCGCACTGCGACATCAACCGTGTTGGCATCGGCCAGCGCAACACGCCGGACAACCGCGCCATTGGCCGGGTTGAACACATCGGCCTCGCGACTGCCAGCAGGCGCCGCGTACGGCGCGCCGTCGATCCAGTGACCCACACTGGTCGCCTCCAGCAGGGAGGTGGCTGCGCTGAGATGTGATTTGGTGCTTCCCATGGAGGTCTCCGGTGAGTGCTGCTCGAGGGGTCGAGGGGTCGACGGGGAGGGCCACAGCGATCAGCGTCGACTTGGCAACCTGGTTTGCTCGAACAGACGTCGTTCAGCCAGTTGAACGGTTGTTCAACATATGGGAGGATTGTCCGCAGCGCCCAGAGCGATGTCAACCGCCATACCGCTCACTCGGCTCAGCAACGACCCGCCCCGCGATCCTCAGACCGAACAGCCGCACCGCGACCAGCCTGATGCCGACATCCGCCACCAAGCCTCACACCGACAGGCCCAACCACACCGACCGCTCGCTGTCACCGGCGCCACCACCATCGCCCCGGACGCCCAATGCACCGCGCCTGGTCCCGGCGGTCGAGCGCACCTCGCGCCTGCTCGATGCGCTCGCCGATGCCCACGAACCGCTGTCGCTGGCCGATCTCGCCCGCCGCCTGAGCCTGCCGCGCAGCAGCCTGCACGGTCTGCTCGCCACCCTGGTCGAACTCGACCTTGCCCGGCGTAACGACGCAGCCGAATTCACCCTCGGGCCGCGCGCATTGCGATGGGCCGACGCCTTTACCGCGCAGTCGGGCCTGATGCGCGCCTTCGACGCCCATGCCCGTCGCATCGCGGCGCTCGGCACCGAAACCATCATGCTGGCCACACTCGAGGGCCGCGAAGTCACCTATCTCGCCTGCCGCCAGGGCAGCCGGCCGCTGGCGGTCAACTTCCGCGTCGGCGGCCGATTTCCGGCCATCTGCACCTCGTCGGGCAAGGCGATGCTGGCCAGTCTCGACGACAAGGCGGTCACTCTGGCGCTGGGCAACGGGCCCTTGCCGCGACTGACCCGCCACGGCATCGCCAGCTTCGCCTCACTGCGCCGCCAGCTCGCCGACGTTCGCCGCGACGGCCATGCGATCGACGACGAGGAAACCGCCGAAGGCATGCAGTGCTTCGGCGCGCCGGTGTTTGGCGCGCGCGGCGCGGCCGCGGTCGCAGCAGTCGCGGTCAGCGTGATCAAGGCCGGACTCACCGCAAAACGACGCACCGAACTCGTTCAGGGCATCCGGCAGCTCGCCGCCAACATCTCGACCGAACTCGGCGCGCCACCTCCTGCCACAATGACGGCACGCTCGCATCCGACAACCCCCAGACGACGCGCCAGCGGCTCATCACGAGCCAGCCGAGTCGCGATCAGCACTCCTTCCTGAAGAGCCCGCCATGAATGCTCCCCTGCCCACGCCGGCCGCCCTGTCCACCTCATCCGACCGCCTGTGGTCTAGCCTGATGTCGCTCGCCACCCTGGGCGCCACCCCGCGCGGCGGCATCAGGCGCCTGGCGCTGACCGAGCTCGATGCCCAGGGTCGCGATCGGGTGACCGGCTGGCTGCGCGAGGCTGGCTGCCAGATCCGGTGCGATGCCATCGGCAACCTCTACGCAATCCGCCCGGGCACCGATGCCACTGCCGCACCGGTGGGCATCGGCAGTCACCTTGACACGCAGCCCAGTGGTGGGCGCTTCGATGGCCAGTACGGCGTGCTAGCCGGGCTCGAAGTGATTCGCACCCTCAACGATGCCGGTATCCGTACCCGCAAGCCGATTGCGGTCGCGGTCTGGACCAACGAGGAAGGCACCCGTTTTCAGCCGGTGATGATGGGCTCGGGCGTCTATGCCGGCGCCTTTACCGTCGAGCATTGCCTGGCGCAGCGCGATGCCGAAGGCATCTCGGTGGGTGAGGCGCTTGCCGCGATCGGCGCAGCCGGTACCGATGCCGCACCGGCGTTTGATGCCTACTTCGAAGCCCATATCGAGCAGGGCCCGGTGCTCGAGAACGAAGGCAAGACCATCGGGGTGGTCGAAGGCGCGCTCGGTCAGCGCTGGTTCGATGTCGTGCTGGAAGGCCAGGATGCACACGCCGGCCCCACGCCCATCGAGCTGCGCCGCGATGCGCTGCTGGCTGCCGCGCACCTGACGATCGCGGTCCGCGAAGTCGCCACCTCGCATCCGCACTATGCGCGCGGCACGGTGGGACGGCTGGTGGTCTCGCCCAATTCGCGAAATGTCATTCCGGGTCGGGTCGAGATGAGCATCGATCTGCGCTGTGCCGATGCCGCAACGCTCGATGCGATGACCGAAGCGGTGAAGGGCGCTGCCGCAAAGATTTCGACCGACAGCGGCGTGTCGATCAGCCTTGAGCAGACCGTGTACTTTGCGCCCTGCGCCTTCGACACTTCGCTGGTCGCCTCCATCGAGACCACCGCACAAGCCTTCGGCTATTCGCACCGGCGACTGGCCAGCGGCGCCGGCCATGACGCAGTCTATGTTGCGCGGCGCTGCCCCACCGCCATGATCTTCGTGCCCTGCGAGCGCGGCATCAGCCACAACGAGATCGAAAACGCCGATCCGGCCCATATCCATGCCGGCGCCAATGTGCTCCTGCATGCCGTGCTGGCCCGCGCGCAGCACGAAGGCTGAGCGCCATCACTGATCTGCTCGCGCCGGGCCAGGACGGCGCACTCGGTGACATTCTCAGCAGCGCACTCAGCTCAACACTGGGCAGCAACCTGACAGCATCGATCACCACCGCGCTCGGCCAGTCGCCCAGCGTGTCGCTGCTGCTGATCGTGGCCGGAATCTTCGTGCTCGGCGGACTGGTCAAGGGCCTGATCGGCGTAGGGCTACCGCTGGTGATGGTGCCACTGCTGTCGCTGGTCATTCCCAGCCCCAAGGCAATTGCACTGATGGGGATTCCGATCCTGCTGTCCAACATCTGGCAGGCGGCCGACGCAGGCATGGTGACCTACGCCTTGCGCCGCTTCGCCTCGCTGCTGGTGGCCATCGTGCTGGCCACCGCGCTCACCGCGCGCCTGACGCTCGGCATGCCGGTGGCCACCATCGATGCCCTGGTCGCAGCCGCCCTGCTGCTGGCGGTGGCGATGATGATCTGGAATCCGGTGCTGCAGGTGAGCCCTCGCAGCGAACGTCGCTGGGGCGCAGCAGTCGGGCTGGTGTCGGGCGCGATGGGCGGAGTGTCGTCGCTGATGGGCCCGCTGCTGATCACCTATCTGGTTGCGCTGCGGCTGACCCGTGAACAGTTTGTCGGCTCCATCAGCATCATCTATATCGCCGGCGCGCTGCCGCTCTATGTGTCAATGGCGGCTTTCCATGTCCTGGGCTGGCCGGAGGTGGTGATGTCGGGCCTCGCGCTGGCACCGATGTTCGCCGGTATGGCGATCGGCAAGCGCCTGCGCCATCGGGTCAGCGAGGCGGTGTTCCGGTGGCTGCTGCTCGGCTTTCTCACGATGGTGGGGCTGCTTTTGCTGCTGCGC
>Ga0114979_10001210_pt1 | contig 17365 bp, 19 predicted proteins | sample S_140625_EF_Meta_FD_87315 | JGI IMG/M metagenome (GOLD analysis project Ga0114979, IMG submission 87315) | Freshwater microbial communities from Lake Simoncouche, Canada to study carbon cycling - S_140625_EF_MetaG | ecosystem: Environmental > Aquatic > Freshwater > Lake | place: Lake...
GCAGAGCAATAAAGAGAAGGCCCGATCGGTTCTCCGTTTGGTTTCAATTGCTGCGCAAAAGGATCAGGAAACTCAACAAAGGAAATAGTCATGAAAATTTTCGAAAATTGATAATGATCGTATGTAATCACGTATGCCTTTTCTGGAAATGCTGCTTTAACAATACGTTCCCACTCAACCTTTCTGTATGTCGCCCACCCATTAGGCTCCTTATCAATATTATAAATACAAAAAAGCATGTGGCAAGTCGTATTAAGCATAGTCCTATCACCATTATAATGCCTGTTTCTCAGCTCATCTGCTTTCTTCTGAATCTGTTCCTTGGTAGCAAAGACATATGGTGTCTCGGAAGCAGGAGAAACACTCTGGCAATTTCCCATTATACGTAGCAATCTCACAACGTCTAAACTTTACGCTCGTTTTACACGACGTCCTGCAACAACATATTGGGGTTGGGGTGCCGGCGAAGAACCGCCGCCTAGTGACATGAGTAGCACAATGAACACGACAAACACTCCGCCTCCAACAACTGCGATCTTTTTCCAATCGCTGGTCCAATCACTCCAATCACTCCAATCGGTGGTTTTCGTATCATCTGTTTTCGCTTTATCATCCGTTTTCGCTTTATCATCATCAGTTTTCGCTTTATCATCAGTTTTAGATGTGGTAGTAGGTGCAGGAGGACCGACTTTTGCCTTTACCACCAAACTTTTTGTAGTTCCACTGCATGGGTCTCCGAATGTATCGTTGTTAACTGGAATGCTGCATGTGGTTTTACCCACACACTTGTCCTTTACAACCTGCACCGAGTTACTCGCGTGACAATCTCCTTTTGTAGCATTCGCATTAGGGTTTCCATAGGACGCGAAAACTATGTCTGTAATTACCAAACTATCTGGTGCTGTTATATCCAACGTACCGCCTTCGTTCGCTGTAATCGGTTCCATCTCCATTTTAAGTCCTTCGCGCACCCGCTGGTTCCCCACCATAAACACAAACATTGCAACCAGAACGCCTGCTACGATATACCCGTTTTGTTTCATTATTCTTTCCCATGTGATTTAATTTGAATTACGCGTCTAGACCGCGCTTGAAGGGGTTGCTCTCAATCGTCGTGTTCAGGAAGGGGCCGACCTGCGCCTGGGGGTTGGGCGCCTCTGAGCGAATGTCCCACGACGCGTTGCGGTTGGTCTGCGACACGCCCGCGATCGCCGTGTTGGTGTGGTAACCCGCGTCCAGGAAGTTCTGGCCTTTGATGTCGCCCATGCCGGACGGGTTGACCGCAGCCCACGACGCACCAATCTGGCCCTTGGGCAGCAGCTCGTCCGCGCTGAGGGTGGACTCGTTGTACGTCGCCGCCGACGCAGGGTGGCGACCCTGGATGGACTCTGACGGCTGGGCGTTACCGCCCGCACTGTACCCCGACACCTCAGAGGGACCGCTGTCCGTCAAGGGGCCCGTCACGCCCAAAGACTTGCTCGCCGTCTCCAGACCCTCCCCCACGACGCCCTTCTTGGCGGAATAAGAGCTCACTAAATACGCCAGAACGGCCACGCCTCCGAGAACTAACGCTAAACGAGTGCTCTGCGACGTTTTCATCTTACTGTTTATATCCCAATCAAGACAAAAAACAATGAAAAAGCACCCATTGGCCGACCCAGTGGCCTTTTTTACTTCTGTAGAGTTTCAGAATTATTTCGAACAACATGTGTTGAAACCGATATTAGCGCGCGTCATCCAGTACCTCTACCCATACATCCTTGCCTTTACGTTCCTCTGGGTCATCATGTTTTTGTGCACCGTCATAATCCTTGTTGTGCTGCTGCGTGCCCGGATATAGCAGGTCCACGAGGTCTTTACGTCGCATGGTCCATAGACTGGATGTGTACCCCCGCAGTTTAGCTTCGTCGCGGAGCTCCTGAATTCGCATGGTCTCGACCTTGAACCGCTCAGGAACGACTTTTAGGGTGAGTCTCTGAATCAGGTCGTCCTTTGACATGGTGTAGTACTTCTTGATGCGGGGGAGGTGCTTCTTTGCCACCAGTTTTAGCTCGGCGAGGGACATCTGATGATAGTCCATTTCAATGAATGCCACACCCCCTCTCCAGATGAAATCCATTTTTTTGGGAGCACATACACAAATGAAGAAAACCTCGCTCGTGATTGGACTGTTTATTGCCATACTGGTTGCGGGTGTCGTGATTCCGCTGCTGACGGTGCCCAGCGCCCCCGCCCACCGCGAGACGTTTGCCCAGCGGGAAATCGGTGCGCCCTCGAAGGGAACGTCCATGGGCCCCTACGACTCGGTGAGTCTCCCGGGCGTGTCAGGGTGGCTGGCGACTGAGGAGACCGCGGCACCCGTTGGCAGTTCGCCCCTGGGCGGGTCGCAGGAACCCCGCCTGATGTTCCTTGCAGCGCCCCGCACGTCGCCCTCGTGCTGCCCCTCGGCGTACAACACGGACACTGGGTGCGTGTGCCTGGGCGACCAGGACCTACAGGCCATGAACTCCCGTGGCGGAAACCGGGCGCTGTCGGCGGCCCCAGTGTAAAACGGATATGACACCCCACCACCACCACTCGAAAACACTCACACATGGAGCATCTGTACAACCAGATTGTAGGTCAGCTGCGCAACCTGCTGATTCCTCCACCCGCAAACCAACTGGAAATGCACTTTTACTACTGCAGGTTGCTGGCGGTGCTACAGGACACCAAGGACACGGTTGAAGACGCGCAGGAAGTGCTAAAGGCTCGTCTGCAAGACCTGAGGAACGATCGGGAATAAACTTTCACGCAGTGGTTTAATCAAACACCAATGGACCCCACACCAACCTTTGAAGAGTTCCACGCCTACCTTGCGGCACCCACGCCCCTAAACGTGGACGCGGCAGCGCTCGAGCTGGAGGCGTTCTACCCGGACATTCTCCAACTCGTACAGAAGGACTCTGACTTTTTCTCCCAACCCCGCGTGCTGTTTGGACTGGACCTGGGTGACACGGTCGCGGATGACACGTTTTGGAAGCACCTGCAAATGTGCGTGTTTTCCTCTTTTTTCCACGGCGACTTGAAGAGCAAAATCTCGGTTCTGTTTGACACTGCAAAGAAGGTGTGGGCGGGGTCGGGCCAGACGAACGCCGAGGTGGACAGCGTCCTCAACGACGAAAAGACGCAGGACCACTTGACGGAGCTGTACGAGTACGTGACCAACCTGCGCAGTGCAAAGGTGTGTATCTCCCTGCTAGAGGAGATTGACGTAGACTCGCTGGGCCTGTCGCTGGACAACCCCGCGGACCTGTTTGACATGGTGCGCAACCCCGAGCACCCCACCATGAAGAAGTGTATTGCCGCGGTGCAGAAGCAACTCCAAACAAAACTGAAGCGGGGCGAACTCACGCAGACGCAACTCATCAGCGACATTGAGGGGCTGAAAATCAAGGTTCAAGGCCTGTTTGGCAACCTGCTGAGCGCGACCATGTTTGGAGAGGGTCGGGCTGCGGCTGTGCCGAGTTCGGTCATGATGTCCAACTCCACCGAGGCCCGCCGCCAGCGCATGCTTGCCCGGCTCCAGCGGAAACAACGCGAAAAAACTCAGTAGAGTATAACAATGCCCGAACAGTTTTGGTTAAAAGACCCACGTATCTTGTTTCAGCAAGATACGTGGACCCACTTTGTCCCCATGGGGACGATGACGACGGTTGAGGCGCTGAACGCGATCCTTCGGTTTGCAGTGTACTCGTCCGTGCTGCTGGCGCTTGCCACGGGCGCAGAGTCCTACCTCATTGCGATACCCATCGTTGCGCTTGCCACCATCGTGCTACAGCAACTGTTCCCTAATGGGAAGAAACTGGAGGACTTCTTAAAAGACGTTCTGGCAGGCAAGAACGTTCTTACCATGCGTGAGGAGTTCACCATGCCCACACCAAACAACCCCTTCATGAACGTGCTGCTCACGGACATTGGCGACAACCCCGACCGGCCCGACGCGGCGCCCATCACCGACGATAAGGTGCGTGAGCAAATCTACAAGGCGTTCCAGCACACGAACGACATCTACATGGACACGACCGACCTGTTTGACCAGACGCAGGCGATGCGCACGTTCCACACCCTGCAGTCAGCCCGCGTGCCCAACGACCAGGACGGTTTCCTAGCGTGGCTGGCCAAGGGGTACGACGCCCCCGACACGTCCGCTGCGTTTCCGTCGCGCGGGGGTAAGATTCTATCGGAGGGCTACGCCAACGCGCGCGGTGCGATGCGCAACCTTGACAACACGACGTGTAAGCCGGCGGGAACCGCGCCGCTGAGCACGCCGGACTCTGCGCCCGCCCGCTCCGCCACCGCCCAGTAACTTGGTTTTTAAATCGTCCTTGCTCATTTCGCCGTCCGCCACGCGCACCTGCTTGCCCCCCTTTGCCACCACAAAGTGCGGGAACCCTGTGATGCCCAGGCTGGAAGGAACCACCGAACTTTCCGCCTTGACAAACTCGGTGCCCTTGGATTCAGACGCAAGGTCCTCCCACGGTTTGTGCATCACTTGGCAGTGCGGGCACGTGGTCATGTAGAAGAAAATCGCAACGGGGGTTTTAGACGCCAGCGCCTTCTTGACGTCAGCTTCGCTTTTCAAGTCTTTCATTATTCTTGACCTAGTATTAAAAAGATGGAGAAGCAGTGGAGCCAGTATGTGAACGCAGTGGGGGTGTCTGAGAACCCCGTGTCTACCTCGCGCTACGAAGCCACGTCGTCTGAAAAGTGCAAGACCGGGTTTATGGATTTAACGCCACCCCGTCCCGAGATTCAGGCGCGGTACGACGCCATGTCCGCAGAGTGGGAAGGCGTGCTTCCCACCAATCGGGCGGTTATCCAGGGCCTCTTCAAATCGGAGCCCGCCGAAAATTTACCCGTCAGAAAGTAAGATGTCTGCTGAAATAGTTAACCTAATGATGACGCTGCGCGACCAGGTGAAGTTGTACCACTGGCAAACCATGAACTACCCCCGCCACATTGCAACGAATGACCTGGTGACAAAGTTGGATGCAAACATTGACCAGTTCATCGAGGTGTACATTGGCAAGTACGGCCGACCAAGGTTGGGCGGGAAAAACACGTCCATCCAGCTGCGCAACCACTCCGACAAGGAGGCAACGGTCATGCTCAAGGACGCGATTGACTGGTTGAGCACCGACCTGCCACGCAAGCTCAAGAACACAGACACGGACCTGATAAACATTCGCGACACGATTGTCGCTGACCTAAACCAAACGCTGTACCTGTTTTCCATGCAGTAGAGCACACACACCAAATAAAATATTCACGCTATGGTTGAACAACGATGTTTTTTGAAAAGGAAGATTAATGGATCTAAACACGATCTGTATAGGTCTGCTGTGTATACCAGTGCTGTATGTGGTGTACAGGCTGTACACGGACCCGCTGGTGTTGAAACCAACCCTGCCGCAACCGTTGTGGGGCGTACAAGTCGGGAAGAGCAAACTCATTCAATCCAAGACGGGGGATGCGTCGTTGTTCACGCAGGACAAGCGACGAACCGCGACTAAAAACGCAGGGTTCGCACGGGGGTTCATGCAAGCAGCCATTGACTTTTACTTTATCACCCGCGTGTGCCCGTGCACCAAGGAGGTCATTCAGGTTTGCAAGTGCAAGTGCTGCGACACGCTGGATGGCGGGTACGGCGACACGGTGTTTAGCGAGTTGTACGACGGCGGACAATCCGGCACTGGGTTTGGCGAGTGCACCCTGGACGGCGGTGCAGTGGGTGCTACCAACACGTGCGACTGCCTGGAAGTTACCGGCGGGGTTGCTGACCAGGTTGGGTTTGACGCGCTGTACTCGGGCGGTGCTGCAAACGAAGTATTTGAAGGGTGTGGGTTGGACGGCGGCGTTGTGGTTCACGGTCAGACCTGCGAGTGCTGCCCGCTTGTGGATGGCGGCGGTGAAGGCGCTGATTACCGCCCTGGGACTTATTCGGGCGGCGGGGCGAACGAGGTGTTTTCAGGAAACAACATTGACGGAGGAAATGTATAATAAGAAACAATAGATGTCGTGCCCTCCAGGACGCATTCAAATCCGACGCGACACGCTCGCAGCGTGGAATGGTATCAACCCGATACTAGCGGCGGGCGAACTGGGGTTTGCATACCCCGACGTGGGTCTTGGGTACCCACAGGGCATCATCCGGATTGGAGGCGCGGGTGGGACTACGCGTTGGAACGACGCCATTCAAATTTTCCCCAACTCGACGGGTGGAGGCGGAGGCGGCGGCACACAGGGCCCGTCGGGACCAACGGGAGCGTCCGGAACCTCTGCGTTTCAACTCGTGCCAATCAACGGCATCCCCACCATTACGAGCGTGCTGAACTCGGGGTACACCGTCGTGCTGAACACGTCTACGAACGACGAGGTTGTGTCCGTGAGTCCGGTGGTATTCAACGTCGGTCTGGCGGGTGTTCTTTTCTCATGTATGTTGCCGGATACTAGTGGTAGTGGGTATGCTTTTACTACGGACACGAGCGTCCATTTGGGGTTTGGTGACGCGTACGGCGTGCTGGCGGGCAACGTTATTCAACTGTATGTGGACGACGCTCTCGTGGCGACGACACCTACATACACGCCTGGGTCTACATTCGTCATCAAGTACAATGGGAACGGCACGGTGACGTTTGTTGTAGGTGGCACGCCCAGCACATATTCCCACACAACGACTCAGGACTATGTGTTTATGGGGTACCAGTCGCTCCTCACCCCAAAAACCACCACAATTACGTCCGTGAATGTGTATAGTATAGGCGTCGCGGGTCCGGCAGGGGTGAATGGTGCCACAGGACCGTCAGGACCGTCAGGACCAGCAGGGGTGAATGGCGCTACAGGACCCTCAGGTCCGTCTGGACCAGCAGGGGTGAATGGCGCTACAGGACCCTCAGGTCCGTCAGGCCCAGCAGGGGTGGATGGCGCTACAGGACCCTCAGGACCCTCAGGACCAGCAGGGGTGAATGGCGCTACAGGACCGTCAGGCCCCTCAGGACCAGCAGGGGTGGATGGCGCTACAGGACCGTCAGGACCCTCAGGACCTACAGGAGCATCGGGCCCCACAGGACCGTCAGGACCCTCAGGACCATCGGGACCCACAGGACCCTCAGGACCATCAGGACCCACAGGACCGTCGGGACCTACAGGACCGTCAGGACCTACAGGACCGTCAGGACCATCGGGACCCACAGGACCCTCAGGACCCTCAGGACCCACAGGACCATCGGGACCCACAGGACCATCGGGACCCCAAGGACCATCAGGACCTACAGGACTCCAAGGCCCATCGGGACCGTCGGGACCCTACGGCCCCATGAACGTCTCGTATATCACTGTAGCCCCAAACAGCACGTCCGTCAGTCTTGGAGTTGCTGATTTCGGAAAGTTCTACAACATCACAACATCCGGATTAACAACCGTGTTTGTTCCTGCTACGGGGTCTCTGACGTCCTATGACGGGTACTTTTGGGTTCTGCGGAACAACACGAGCGCGTACCTGTCTCTTGCAGTATACTACGTGTCCACAACCAGCACGCCCAACGGAATCTCTATACCGTTTGTGATTGCACCGTCCAACAGCGCCGTGCTCATGTGGAATAACACTCTCTCTTCTTTTGTTATCTTTTAAACTAAGAGAGACGCATGGCCCGAGTAGGAACGGCGTCAAAGAACGCCTGGGACTTTGTGCCCACTACGATACCAGGGTGTTCTCTTTGGTTGGATGGAGCGGACACCAGCACTATGTTTACGAACGGAACCAACAGCATTGCTCCTACCACTCCGGCCACCGTGGGAAGCAGGGTTCAGTACTGGAGAGACAAGAGTCAGAACGCCTCGTACGCCCTACAAACAAACTCGACAAACCAGCCCATCTTACAAACTGAACCGGTTCCAGGACTTGCTCCCCAAACCAACCTTACATCCCTGAACTTCACAGGTGGTTCTCAATTATTGGCCCTTCCAAACGGCGCTATGCTTCCGCTCGGAAGCTCTGACGGAACGTATTTTATCGTGTGTAGGAGCACAACATCCGATACTACTACAAGGTATCCATTCTCACACGGCGGTGGTTCGTTTAATTCGGGACAGGTTCGAGGTTTTTTAATCGTACCCACATATGGTGGATTCGTTTGTTCAGACACAGGGGCAATATCGGCTTTTAGCCCATATACCCCAACTCTGCTTACAGGCGGAATTAAGGATTATATTAGGTACGGTTTCGTGAACGGAACTGCTTATACTAGCAATAATTTACAAAACTTACAGGGTGGTTCATTTGTAACCTCTGGTGGAACCTTGTCTACGAACGCATATATTGGAGGAAACGCAGCTTCAGCAGGAGCGGTCTCATTCATCGGAAACATTTCTGAGATTCTGGTCTATAATCGCGCCCTAAATAACTACGAACGCCAGCAGATAGAAGGATACTTGGCACTGAAATGGGGAGTTACACCGCTTCTCCCCGAGGCAACCCACCCGTATTATAACACAGTTGCCCAAGGATTCAACCCGCAGCAACTCGGATCATGCTTAATGTGGCTTGACGCGTCCACATTAACTGGCACAGACAACTCGGCGGTTAATAGTTGGGGTGGGTTGGTTAACAGCGCAACAAATACGGGAGGCAGTGCGCCCACTCTGGCAACTGCTTCTTTGAACGGTCGCAATACTGTCTCATTCAACGGATCTCAGTTCCTCAACATTGTAGGCAATCTACTATCGGCAAACTTAGCCTCATTTACTATATTCATTGTGGCACAAAGCAGAAATGGGTCTCCGACCGCCCGACAGGTTGTATTCGCCCAAGGCCCGCCAGCATACCCCCTCGCACTGAACGGCACAAGCCGACCTGTCGTGGAGGGCTACTTTAATGGAACGAATAGGTTGAGTTTTGATTATTACGGTATGTCCGCCGGCAATACTCCGACATCTAGCGCAGCCTATTTAAACACTTACGTGGCAAGCGCCGTTAACTTTACTGTCAGCACTCCAATAGTGGCATGGGAGACTGGAAACCAGTTTCCAACCCAGAGCAACAATTTGAGCTACATTGTGGGTAGCTCAAGAGCCCGACTCGGAGCGTCGCGTAAACCTTCCAACTGTACCTCCAGTACCGTCACTGCTCCGAGTACAGTAACTATTACAACTACCGGCAGCGACGTAGTTCCATACGTGAACCAGATTATAAATTTCTCAGTTTCTGGAAGCGGTATCACGTCCGATATTAACTATTACATCGTAAGCGTAACTGGCACATCCAGTCCTTATACCATCACGATTGGAACAACTCGGGGCGTTGCACTTACTAATTTAACAAATGGAAGCGCCAACGGACCGGCAAGCCTGTTGACTGCGGTAAGTGCGACGACAGATATAGGGGATACGGTAACAATCATATCCTCTACACTCCCCACCGTAAATCAACCTATTATGTTCGAGACAGCTATTGGAGGAGTCGCTGCCAACACACAATACTACATCCTCAACGTGAATCCGCCTACGGTTTCCTCGTCTTATGTCATTCAGTTATCAACAACTATAGGCGGATCCGTGTTTCCTATCACTTCAAACAATTTGCCGTCGAGCAGTTCTAATACGGCTGTCGTTGAAACCTCGGTGGAGAACTACATGACTGGAAATATCGCGGAAATCATCTACTACGGCTCGACAAACTTATCGACAGTTCTGCGTCAGCGCGTAGAGGGATACTTGGCGTGGAAGTGGGGCTTACAAGCCTCGTTGCCCACGTCGCACCCGTTCTACCTTGCCAACTACTTTTACAACAACACGAAACCCACATCGCGCATATTTGCCCCGCCGGACATTGAGGGGTGCCAGTTGTGGATTGACCCGACCGACTTGCAAACCGCGGGGTACGCTGTTTCGGCGTGGAACGACAAGACGAGTGGAACCGCCTACCACGCCACACAGGCCACGGCGAATTTGCGGCCGTACTACATCCCCGCCCAAAAAGGACTGTATTTCGCAACGTCAGAGTACCTGTCCCTGCCCAACTCGGCGCTGTCCCTGTTCCAGAACGTTGGGTATGCGTCCATGTTCATGGTGGTGCGTGTCCCCCAACCGTCCACTACGGTCGGCGGTGCCCTGTTTGGAGCCAACACGACGGCGGGCACCGACCGATTCCGCCCCTCCATTGTGGCGTCTTCGTCGCTGTACGCAACCTACGGCGCCATCCTCCAACGCGCCAACACTGACGCGGTTGTCACGACCACGTCGGCAGTAGCGTACCCGTACGGCGGCATGACAATACTGAACATTGAGGTAACCTACAGCACAAACTCTGCACGGTTCTCACGGAACGGAACGCAGGACTATTTGGGAACTGCTGGACTGGCGGCGAGCGGCACGACGGACAACACTGCGTCCACGCTGATAACCGTGGGGGCACCGGTAGGAGGGCGGCAGGACAACTTTTACATGCACGAACTCCTGCTGTACACTTCCGCCACAAACTCGCCGCTCAGCACTGCAGACCGCGACCTTACGCACGGATACTTGGCGTGGAAGTGGGGACTCCAAACCAGTCTGCCCAGCACCAGCGTGTACTCGCCCTTCAATACCACGCCGGCAACTGCTGGTCCGAGTGCAGCAGCGACAGGGTACAAACTGTGGTTGGATGGGGGCGATGCGGCGACGATAACCTATACCGCCAATTCTGTGGCCATGCTGACGGACAAGAGCGGGTCTGAGAACCCAGTGGTGAACAACCAGTCCACGCTGACGATGACGACCTACACGAAACCCGAAGGCACGACACTTCCGATGCTAAAGGGGGACAACTCGGGCGCGGCAAACACGCTGACCACCCGCACAGTCCCGCGCGACACGTCAAACCACACGTACGCCTTTGTGGTAAAGTATCCGGCGACCGGAAACTCTACATCCAATACCGTGCTGTCGTATTACACGCCGCCCGTCGCAGCCATTACGAGTCCTCTACAGATTTCAGGGTGCGCGCTGTGGTTGGACGGCTCAAACTCAAGCGCTACTAACATGACCCTCGTTGGTAGCAGCGTGAGTGTGTGGAAAGACTTGTCCGGGAACGGCAGGAACGCTACGCCAGTTAGCGCGGCACCACAACTCGCAACAAATGTTCAGAATGGTCTACCTGGAATTTTGTTTTCAGGAGCAGGTACTATGAAATGCGGTGCCTTTTTAACATCTACTAACTTTTCAATCTTTTCGGTTTCAAATATCAGTAATGGACCTAGCGTGGGTGTTTGGAAAGTACAATATAGTAGTTTTGCTATTATCAACAGTAATCAAATAGTAACAGGAGTTAACAAAACAGGCGCATATCTACCGAATACTGTAACCATTACAGGTATATCAAGGATTTCTGCAGTGACTTTGAGTTCGTCTACAACTGCTGGAAGTGCGTTTACAATGAATGCTTCCGTTAATGGAACAAACACGCTTATAACTGGAACATCCAATAATGGTAATGCGGATACATGTGCACAAGAAGTAGCTATTGGAGGTTTAATAGAGAATGGTGGAATAGCAGCTACAGCCAGTGGTTATATAAACGAAGTAATTGTTTTTAATGTTGAATTAACAACCACACAGAGACAGCAAATAGAGGGATATTTGGCGTTGAAGTGGGGATTACAGGCCATCTTGCCCACAACGCACCCTTACTACCCTTCGCCCGTCGGCACTGAGACGTTCGGGCACAGTGGGACGGACACGAATCCACGTTTGGAAAACTACAACAACATACCGGGAGGAATCAGCACCTACTCGCCCTATTCGTCCGTTGCAAACGCCGACGCGTTCTATGGCGGCAACACGTTCGTGTGTATGTGCGTGCGGCAGAACGGCGTGTGGACCTTCACGACCAACGGCGTCAACTACGGCACGATATCCCCGTACGCCCTGCGGAAACTGGCGTCGGGCGCGTACTCCCTCGGCGTGAACAACTTCAGTTCAGCACAGTTGGGCGACGTCATCGTGTACAACAACGCCATCAGTCCCGGCGAGCAGCAGCAACTTGAGGGGTACTTGTCATGGAAGTGGGGACTACAGCGCACCGTAACCTCCACTGGAAACTCCCTACCGACCACACACCCATTCTACAGCTACCCGCCATCCACCACCGTGCCCCTCGTGAACGCGACGCAACTCTACAAGAAGACGTTTGACATAACCGACTTGGCCCCTGCGTTGTGGCTGGACGCAAACGACCCGAACACGTACGTGCTGGACGCCAACAACCGTGTCCAGTGGATCACCAACAAGGGCCTCGGCGGCCTGAAGGCGTCGTTCACTATCTCGAGCGTAAGCGGAACGACTTTCAATGTGTCCGGCACCACAAGCTTATCACCCGGCCAGGCATTTGAATTCGCCGTTACAACCATAACTATATCCGGCATTACTCCGATTGTCAGCACGCCAGCCGCCCCCGTATTCTTCTATGTGCTCAGCACAACCGCATCACCCGCCACAATCACGATTTCAAGCACGTTCGGCGGCACCGCTTTGACAGGCGCCTCGGGAACTGCAACATGCTACGTGTCCCAGCGGTTCACGAAACCGGTGGGTACTTCGTCGGGTGTGGGTCTGAATGGCCCCCTGCTCACACAATCGGCGGTCGGAACCGGTAATGGTTTGAATTATCTTGATTTTTCAAGCGGCGGAACCTTCAAGATTCTAACCGGAAGCACAAACTCCACTGGAACCTCAGTGACTCTTGGGTTGAACGCCACGCACAACATCCCCGCAACGCGTCAAGCACGCGTAGTCGTGTCGGGCGGAACGTACTCTACCGACGCTTCAAGCGCCACAGGAATCACAGGCACCTACATTGTTTCGGCACAAACCGGCACGACCATCACGGTGCCCTACACGTCCTCGAAAAACAGTGCAACCATCAACAACATTGTGGGGTACGTGGAGTACGGGTCCATCATCCTCCAGAACATCACCATGAACTCTGGCAATTCCGCCGCGACATTCAACACGTCGTTTGCACACGGGTTGAACTCGACCGACAGCATATTCCTGTCGCTGGCGGGCAACTCCATCGCCAATTTTGGTCCGCTCAACCTCGCGAATGGGGTGTACACGCCCACATCGGTGCCCAATTCAACGTCGTTTACCATCAATGTGTTGAACTTGAACTCGGGCGCCATAACCGCTACAGGTCCGATAACTAATGTGAGTTTGCTGAGTTCCACATCGCCGAGCTACGCGTACTTCCCATACAACGGATACGCCTTGGAATCCCTGTCAGCGAGTGGTATGATAAACGCAGTAACTGCGAGTGTGTATTTGGTGACGCACACGAATCCAGGCGCGGGTAGTTTGGCGGCGTCCAGTATCGCTCGGTGCGGCCGCAACACATCAACGCAACCGTCTATTTTTGCAACTTCTACAAATCCAAATTCTGTATCCGGAGACAATGGTGTAGGTACGGGCGTATTTGGAACTGGGCGTGATTTCAACGTCCGCTTGGCGAACTACAACGCAGTAGGCAACAATCTCACAACATCTACAACGCCGTCTATTCGCCTAGGGACTAAGCGATGTGGGTTGAGTACCACGAGCGTCGCGCTGACCGATACGACTAGGTCGGTAACGAACACGACCAACGGATTTCGCGTGATGACTGCAAACTTTGCTGCAACAACTGGTAACACCGAGACAGGTATAATGAGTAGTGCGGTTACAAGTTGCGCATGGAAACCATCCAACGCAACTATCTCGTTGCAACCGATACCATTGATGAATACAACCTACATGAATGCTACACAAGGCTCATTACAGATATACCAAGTGTCTTCGACCGGAAATTCTAATGTCACTGCAACATTTGTTCCATACGGATGCGAGCCAACCGACAATCCATACTTTGTAGGCCAAACGATTAGTGTGGGAGGGCTGAGTGGCGCAGCTGCTGGATATAACAACGCGTCATCCACAGTCACAGCAGTAACACCAACCACAATTAGTTATAATGTCTCGGCACCGCAAACAGCTGGTACGATTACAGGTCAACGAGGAAACACATTTTTGACCGGGTCATATAACAACACCGTAGGCCACGTTCGGATTGGAGCGGATACGTGCGCTACTACGGGATATTCTAGTTTGGCAGGATACTTGACGGACAGGTTCTTTGACGGAGGCATTGCGGAGATACTCGTGTTCAACTCATACTTGACAGAGGGGCAGCGAATGCTCGTGGAGGGATACCTGGCCCAAAAATACAACTGCCAGGACTACATCGGGGCAACCACTAACTACATTGCCAACGGTCGGGCATTCACTGTGGGAAACAACAGCAGCAACGTAACTGCATCGGGCAGCACAGTGACTATCACATTTGACCCGGGGGCGTCCACCACGAATCCGTTCAATCCAGGAAACCAAATCGTAGTTGCGGCGACCAGCCTCGTGCCTAACTACACGGGAACCTACGTTGTGACGGGCAACTCTGGCATCAACCAGGTGTCCTACAGCGTGGCAGGCAACTCTGGAAACGCCACAACCGTAACTGGCGTTACCTTGACGGTGACGGTTGCTCAATCAAATTTGTTCATCCACCCATATTCCGCGGGCCCGGCGAACATTGCGAGCAACCTGGCGCTTTCGGGCACGTTCACGCAGAATCTGGCGCTTTGGTATGACGCCGCGAACTACTCGTCGCTGACCCTCAGCGACACGTCCGTGCTCACGTGGTCATCCAGGTTGGGCAATGTGGCGTATGCTACGAATGTTTTGGCACCCGTCAACTCGTTGTTCCCGCTGAAATACGTTACGAACTCACAGAACGGTCTGCCTGGCCTGGAGGTCATGACCCCTGTAGCACTTACGGGGGTTACACTCACTGGCACCGTTCAAAATCCTTCAAATTCACTGACTGTTACATCTGGAACACCCGTCGTACAATACCAGTTGATTCAGCTTGCGACTTCTACGTCGGGACTAACCGCTACTAGATACTACATCGTCCGCTCTGTACCTACATTCACATCACCGAATATATATACATTCCAAGTCGCAGATACTATATCCACATTAGCATCGCCAATTAGTATTAATGCAACACTTACAGTAAGTATTCCGTGTCAGTTGTTTACAGGAGGTAGTATGGTAAGTGGTGGTATTTTATCACTAAATACGAATACAACGGGTACTAATACCGAATTCACCTATTTTTACGTATTTAAGTGGAACCGCACAGAATCTCCTAGTTCATCGGGCTCTGCTACATTCGTAGCACTCCGGTCCGGAGGAAACGTAAGAACTACGCTAGGTCCTAATTTGTTTAGTGTCAACGATGGGTCGGCGCTATTTACCACTGATATAGATTACAGCACGCGGGGTGGATTTTTGACAAATACGCCAATCATACTTTCGGTGTATAAGCGCGGCAGGGACATGTATTCGCGGATGATTGGGGGCGGAAAAACATCGCAGTTCGTACAGACATTTTCGCGAGATAATCAAACTTTACGCCTTGACACCTTCCAACTGTTTATAAATATGTTCAATACTACTGGGTCATTTACCTTTAACGGCACGCTGTATGAGATGATGTTTTTCCGCGACGCGCTCACGGATCAGGCCATACAGCAGACGGAGGGGTATTTGGCACAAAAATGGGGGTTGAGATCATCTCTCCCCCAGACGCACGCCTACTACGAGGTTACGTCTTGATGACGACCAGCGACAATACATTGAACTGGACGACGTTGTAGGAAAAATTGATGCCTTCCACGCGCTCCTCCAGCGCTTGAATCAGCGAGGCAATGGGTTGTGACCCGTTGAGGTACTCCATGTACGGCGCTATGTCTCGCGCCGTGTTGTCGGAGCACACGCTGGGCGGGAATATTGCAGCACTAAACAGCGTGGACATGGGCGGAAACCCACGCAGCGCCCACGCGTACAGCGCCTGACGCAACGCTTCGGGCGACGGGGCCAGCACAGACATGAGCGCCGCCCTGTCGGACGCCTCCTTTTGAAGCACCGCCTCACGCATTGACATTAGTTCATCCATCGTGGTAATGTAGGGCGCAGGAACTACAGGCACATCTACAGGCACAACATCATCCACTACAGGCACAACATCATCCACTACAGGCACAACATCATCCACTACAGGCGCAACATCATCCATTTATTAAATTGGAGCGAGAATACTGTCCATAGAATGTAAATGAACGAGACATATTTTGTGTTGTTTGTCATTGCGATTGTGCTCGTGTCGTGTACACGCTCAGTGGAGGGTATGGCGGCGCAGGCGCCGGTGGAGGTGCCGCAAACGTGTCCGGTAAGGCAGGACGTGCCGCTGCCGCCGCCGTGTTCGCTCCAACCCGCGTGGCAGCAGGATGAGGACGTGATGGACTCTACAAAAATGGCATCAAAATTCCCGCCTCCCCCCGCATACAAAATGGATTTGACCTTTCCGGAGGCAGAGGGACCACCCCAGCCGTACCTAACGGACTTTTCAAAATTCCATCGGTAAATCGCCGTAGAAACGTTCGCCCGAGAACACAATGTTCGGACTCCACAACTACAACGGCAGCTGCTGGGTGAATGCCACCCTGCAAGCGTTGTTTCGGTTGCCAGAGGCACAGACGCGGTACGGCGGCGCAGAAACGTTTGACCGCACCAACAGCGTGGACGCGTCATTGTTTACGATTTGGGACTCCAAGGGCGAGCGCGGTCTGCGCGAGTTCTTTGAGGCGGTGCGCACCGAGACCATGCCTGCAGGCAGCGACATTGGGGACAGCCACGAGCTGTTTCAGTACATCTGCGACAAGCTGCCGTTCCTGGACGAGATGTTTCGGTTCAAGATCGCGCACTCCATGGAGTGCAAGAGCTGTAAGAAGCAGACCATCACGCACGAGTCGGTGATTGAGTTTGACCTGAACGCGGTGGCGGGCAAGTCGGCCACCCTTGCAAAGTGTATTGGCAAGACGGTGGAGCCGTACGGGGTGGATGAATGGACGTGCGAGGCGTGTAAGGGCACGGGTGCCGTGCGCCAGCAGCTGATTGGCACGTTCCCGCAGTGCTTGATGTTCCACGCGCCCATCTCCAACACGTCCATTGAGTACTCGAGCATCCTGGTGATGAACAAGCGCAAGTACGCGCTGTCGAGCGTGGTGTGCTTCAACGGCGGGCACTGGTGGACGTACGGCCGGGACATGCCGCCCGGCACCTCGTGGTACAACCTGAACGACACTGCCGTTCGCGAGCACGGACCCAAGCAGTTCCCCGTGTCGCCCCAGATGCGCATGCTTATTTACTATCGGGTTGAGGAGTGAGTGAAAAAAGTAAATACCCCAATACA
>Ga0114979_10001214_pt1 | contig 17328 bp, 15 predicted proteins | sample S_140625_EF_Meta_FD_87315 | JGI IMG/M metagenome (GOLD analysis project Ga0114979, IMG submission 87315) | Freshwater microbial communities from Lake Simoncouche, Canada to study carbon cycling - S_140625_EF_MetaG | ecosystem: Environmental > Aquatic > Freshwater > Lake | place: Lake...
AAACGCGATTCAAAATACCTTTTGTACCTGAACCAAAGACACCCTTGTCGGCTTGTCCTCTTAAGTATTTTCCATTGGTGATTTCCAAAACATTGTTGGAAATGCTTGCGTCTTCGTTGTCTTCAAACAATTTGGTTTTATATTTTAATGAGATAGGGGGGGTTATTTGTGATAATATGTCAAAACTTGTAATGCTTGTCTTACTGTTGCTTAACAACTCGGTCATATCAATATTGGAATATCCCATCAGCAAGTTCATTGCATGTCTTGGGCTAAACTCAACGTTGTTTCGCGTGAATTGATAAGCACCCAACATGGAATCTTGGTATATACCAATGATGGGTGCATTACTTGAGGGACTTACTATCTGGTAGGGAATTGCCGCCAAGTTTCGCAACTCGGACTCGGACAATTCGTTTTGGGGCATATGCATATTCATTTCATCTCCGTCGAACGATGGGTCCAAAGCATTTCTGCAGTGGTCGGACTGTATCTTAAGCTCGCTCCGGCTGACTAGGCCATCATTGCGAACCAACACCCGTTCAGTCTCTGAGTGCCTTCCATTGTCTATCATAGCGACATTAGGAAGTAACACTGCGGATTGCCCATTTCAAATTCATTTTGAATTATCATTTATCACATTATTACCATTGGGTTCGGCGATTAACCGAGTTCCCTTTGTCTGTTTCCATAACAAAGGTGGTAGTGATAACTTTAGGGGATTCCCGCAACAAGGTGTTTTGCAAGTAAATTTATGTATTTTTGAGGCATTTCTATATTATTTTCTTTATGGTATTTTATTAATTTATTAAGATGGGTTTCTATTTGTGATGGTATTATTTTATTATTTTTTTCCAAGTTTTCTTTTGGTGATAGTGCAGTTGTATTTCTCCAATTAAATGCAAGTTGTTGTTCGTTTTCATCATCCAGATTGAATTTGGATAAAGGAATCACGTGGTCTATGTGCCAGTCTTTTCCGCGATTATTTAATGTGTAGTTTGAATTATTGTATTCAAGCCATTTTAAATATTCTTCCGAATTACAACCCAGATAATCAATTGTGTGTTTGTTTTTATTTTTATTCAATGCAGTATAAATTCTGGAACGAACTGAACGTTTAAACTTTTCCAATGGTTCTTCACGTTCGCAATCCGCACATTTCAAACGATTGAACCGGAACCTTGTTTTTGGTTTTACTTCTTTGCAATATTTGCATATTGTATTTTCTTTACCAATTTTTTGTTCCAGTTCTTCCAGTTTGTCTTGTTTAATTGTATTGCGTTCGGACAAACGCTTTTGCTTAAAAGCTGTTGCGGTTTCAATCAACTTTTTGCGCAATTCATCGTTTGTTGCATATTCATTTCTTCTTTTTTCATTATTGCATTTTTTACACACTGTTCTATTTTTCACAATTTCACTACTTGGCATTTCTGTATTACAACTATTACACTTGATCATTTTATTACTGTCTATATCAACATTTTTATATCGCGTTCGAGTGTATTCGTTGCGACATTCTTTACAAACATTTTTATTTTGTATAAAAGACCCAACTTCTTTTATTCCATCACACTTCGAACACGTTTTTGTTTTTGGTTTTGTATCTGCTTCCATCTTATTATATTATTCCATATGTATTTATACCATTTTGGTTATTCTATTTGCCTTTATAAATTTACTCACTAGGAGGTTTAACGCTTTTAACGCCTCCTTTTGCGAACCTCGACGTATTTTGATCCGCGTTGTAGGGCTTTGTCTGACCTACATAATACCCTACATTTCTATAGGGGTTAGACTATATCTTATTCCATATCCGGCTGATTAGACCTTCATTTATGAACCACTGTCGTTTAGTCGTTGAACCTTCCCCGTGCTCTATCATAGCGAGTTTAGGGGCATGGCTGCGGGTTATCCAATTCTTCACTTTATTACCATTGGGTTCGGCTGTTAACCGAGTTCCCCCTGCACGTTTCCGCATAGGGGTGGTAGTGAAGACTCTAAGGAACTTCCCGTCAATTTGGCAATGTTGCATCTTGCGCCGTTTTGGCATAAGACACTAGGAGGTTGCACGCTTTTAACGCCTCCTGTTTGCGACACAAAGTTTATCGCACACATTCATCCGAAACGTGTCTCCACGTTCCATCACTTTCACAATATGACACATCATACTCATCCTGTGCAAACTGGGCTGACGATTGAAAAGCACCGCGTCGCCATCCATCATATGTCGATGAACAATGTCGCCGTTTTCCAATCGGATGGAATCGCGATCAACGTATCTCAACGACACATTGGAACCGTCCTTCTTCTCCAGAATCTTTGCACCCGGGTATTTCTCCGGTCCGTTTTGGACCAGTTTTGTTAAGAATTTTTTGTTTCGGTCATTCACGACCACCGGTTTTGTCAAACACATCGCAACCTTTTTCGGCACGCCAAGCTGTCTGGCGGACAAATTGGGGTCGCCAGTAATGACCGAACGCGCACTGAAATCCACGCGCTTGCCCATCAAATTTCCACGAATACGACCATTCTTGGAATTGAGACGACCCGTAATGCACTGCAACGGCCGATTGGTTCGGTTTGCAATGGGGACTGCACCCTTCACCTTATTATTGACAATCATCGCTACGAAATATTGCAAAACTGCAGTCAAATTATCGATAATATGCGGCGATGTATTATTCGCGTTGATGCGGTCCGCCAAATCCTTGTTCGTCTTGATGATGTGTCCGTAAATATGGGTTAAATCGTCCTCCGAGCGTTGATTGGCATCCATCTTTACAGAAGGTCGAACCGAAGGCGGTGCAACCGGCAACACTTGGCAAATCATCCAATCGGGTCGTGACCACGTTGCACTAAACCCCATAAACTCCACATCTTCATCAGAGATTCGCTTGAAGATCTTCAAAACAATTTCGGCGGTTAATTTTATCATCACCTTTTTATCGTTGGTATTAACTGCTAAATTTTCCCAAATCGCATTGATGGTTGCCATACCTTCCAATTTAATTTTATCAGGTTGTTTGCATCCACAACCGGATTCCGTGGATTCACCACATCTTTTAATTTTCTGACACAATGGATATACGTATTCCCAACGTTTGTATGAATTGATACTCGATATGTGTTTATGCTCGTCTTTGTTAATTAACAGCTTGCTGCATTTGAAACAGACACACTTGAGAATCTTCATAATTTCTTTGATATGTTGTATAAAGAATACGGGGCGGGCCATCTCAATATATCCAAAATAACCGGGAGTTTGAATGTATGTTAATCCGTCGGTCGGACAAATGGAACCGGGGCCAAGAACACCCATTCTCGGATCAAATAACCCACCTGGAACTTCCTTATTTCCAACGTAGGTATCTTTTGAGACAACTTCTACTACACCTGCTTTGCGTATCTCTTCCGGCGATGACATCCCAAATTGAATCCCAATAATTCTACTGGGATTCTTATAAGCTGTGTTTGATACTTTGTTTCCTGACATTTTAATAGTTGCTATATATTATATAGGGTTTTATTTATATTCTTTCAATAGTAAATGAAAATAAAAATCAATTTTATGGATTTTTTTTAAAATTCATTTTTTTTTTAAAGATTTGTTAAAACAAAAAAACAAAAAAACAAAAAAAGCAAAAATCCATAAAATTGAAATTTTTAAAACAAAATAAAAAATATTATATAAATCCAAACACACAATTCATAAAATGCCAAGAATCGCCACCGAAATCAAGAACAAGAAGTACAAGAAGAACATGCCCGAGTCGGATTCGGACAGTGAATCGGATTCAACCTACATGTCGGATTCGGATTCAGAAATTGAAACTCCCAAGTCCAAGAAAAGTCCGTCTAAAAAATCTAAGAAAAGTTTCAACGACAATGATTCTGAAAACTCAGATGATTTGGCAGAACTCCACAAGACTTTGCAGACACTGTTTCCTTCCAAGTACATAGCCGAAAAAATCAAGGAAACTGAAAAGTTAAAGAAGAAGAGCAAGAAATACGAGTCGGAGTCAGAAGAAGAGGCACCCAGAAAGAAAAAGAACAAGAAGCCCAAGTATGAATCTGAATCGGAGGAATCGTCTTGTTGTGAAGACGACGACGAAGAAACCATCTACGAGGATATTGATGACGAGGACGATGATGACGAAACCGCGGACGACAAAAATTTCAAGATTAACATCACCATCGGCGGCGGAATGAAAAACAAGGTTCAGTCCAATTTATCCAATGACGAGTATGGTTCAGATGATGAAAAAACGTTTATGAAGGAAACATATGAAAATACAGAGCCAATCGGGTTTCCATTGACTCCATCTACATCTCAGCAATCTTTGTCGGATATTGTGAAGAAGTCAAGTTCTGAGAAAAAGGCAATCAAAGACGATGTCAGCGATACCATGTCGGATGTCGTTGATATTGGAGACAAGTACAAAGAAATCATCGAACTTAAGAAAATCTTGGTCGATAAATTGAAATCAAACCCCAACAATAAGATCATTCGTAAAGCGTTGAAACAGTGCGAATACTCCATTGTTAAGTTAATCAAAAATGCTCGTTCCAGGAATGCAAAGGTTTATGAGGACTTGATTAATTATGCCGACAGTCAAGAAATGGCCGACGAGTTTGGATATTTCAAGAAGAAGTTGTCCAACCAGGAACAGTTGAAGATTATGAACGATTTAAACGACATCAACAAATTTATGTATGTGGAAAAACCGTATCGTCTTTCCTTATTGCAGTCGAATATGCCTCCGAAATTTAAGGCAATCGCAATCCAGCGACTCAACCAGTTGTCGATGATGGAGCCCGGCGAAGCCGAGTATTTCAAGCTTAAGAACTGGGTCGATAACTTTATGCGCATCCCCTTTGGAATTTACAAGAACTTGACGATCAATATCAACGACGGACTTGAAAAATGCAGCGATTATGTAATCAATGCAAAGAAACAACTGGATACATGTGTATTTGGTTTAAACTCGGCAAAGATGCAAATTATGCAAATGGTTGGACAATGGATATCCAATCCTGGTTCGATGGGCACGGCCATTGCCATCCACGGCCCTCCCGGAACGGGTAAGACATCGCTAGTCAAGGACGGAATCAGCAAGATTCTGGGTCGCGAGTTTGCGTTCATTGCCCTCGGCGGATGCGGCGACAGCAGTTTTTTGGAAGGGCATTCCTACACATATGAAGGAAGTACTTGGGGCAAAATCGTGCAAATCTTGACGGAGAGCAAGTGCATGAACCCGGTGATTTACTTTGACGAGTTGGACAAGGTGAGTGATACAGCAAGGGGGCAAGAAATCATTGGAATTCTGACCCACTTGACAGACACGTCGCAGAACAGTCAGTTCCACGACAAGTATTTCTCGGAAATTGATTTGGATTTGAGCAAGTGCCTGTTCATATTCAGTTATAATGACGAGAGTCTGGTGAATCCGATTTTGAAGGACCGAATGTACCGAATTGTGACAAAGGGATACGATTTGAAGGAGAAGCTGACCATTGCGCGAAACTACATGTTGCCCAAGATTCGCGAACAAGTTGGATTTGGACCGGACGAAGTTGTGATTTCAGACGAGGTTTTGTCGCACATCATTTCAAATCAGGCCAAGGGCGAAGAAGGCGTGCGTAATTTGAAACGAACCTTGGAAATCATACACACCAAGCTGAATTTGTACCGACTTGTCAAGGCGGATGCAACCGGAATTTTTGAGAAAGATATGGGACTCAAGGTGTCGTTTCCATACACACTCACAAGAAAGGATGTAGATACATTGGTAAAAGTGGAAGAGTGCAGTAACCAAAGCGTGTTGAATAGTATGTACATTTAATAAAACCCTCGAAGAATTCATTCATTATTTTTTTATGATATTTATTACCGATATAAAAATAATTGTTTATTATCATTAAATGTTCAGTCTTCACAAAACGTTGCCAACTTTATACGGAAAAGACACTTCCGGAAAAATCAAGCAGTGGTCTGCATCCATTTACACCAAGGGTTCGGTTGCCCAATACGTCGTAGAATATGGCCAAGTAGATGGCAAACTCCAAACAACCAGTCGAGACTTTACAGAGGGTAAAAACATTGGTAAAAAAAACGAAACCACACCGCTTGAACAATGTTGTAGCGAAATCCAAAAGAAATGGGCGGACAAGAAGGAGAAAGAGCGTTATACGGAAGACGACGAATCGAAAGAGGTTGGAACAAAGATTTTTCCAATGTTGGCGCATGTATATGACCCCAAATCCAAAACCAAGGTGAAAAACCCCATTGTATATCCGTGTTTTGTGCAGCCCAAATTGGATGGACTCCGCTGTTTGATTTACATGGCCGATGGTAAAATTATCACACAGTCCAGGACCGGCGGTATATTCACCACAATGGACCATATTACTACCGGTTTGAAACCGTTTTTTGATTTACAACCTGCTGTCATTTTGGACGGCGAACTTTATACAAACCAGTATCCTTTTGAGGAGTTGGTGGGGCTCATTAAGCGTAAAAATGTGGATGACCCGCGAATTCGTGAAGTTCATTTCCACATATACGACATTGTTTCGTCCAAAGAGTATGCAGAGAGAAGACAATTCATTTTGGACAATCAGCATTTGTTTCCAGCGACGTTTGAAATTGTGAAGACGGAGGAAGCGACCACTGTCGATGATTTCAAGACCAAATTCACCGAGTACGTCCAGGAAGGATACGAGGGAATTATGTTGCGAAACAAGAAAGGAGCTTACGTCAATAATCGGAGCCACGATTTGCAGAAATACAAGGAATTCGAGGAGGACGAGTTTCGGATTGTTGGATTCAGGGAAGCGGAAGGCCGCGATTCAGGAACGGTGATTTGGAGATGTGCTACCAAAACGGGCGACGAATTTGATTGCCGACCGGTTGGCTCTGTGGAACACAGGAAACAACTATTCCAAAATGCGCAAGCCAATATTGGAAAACTCTTAACAATCAAGTTTCAAGAGTTATCGGAGAAAGGAATCCCGCGGTTCTTGTCGGGGAAATCCATAAGGGATGGGTTTTAATAAGCGAAGCGGAACTCGTCGTATTCAGCGTAGCTATAAACCGTCAGGTTTCACCTTTTACGCCTTTTAATCCCATACTTCCAAACTTTTTTAAAAATAAGCAAATTAGAATTGTTCATTATATTTAGACAATGGGGTTCATTAGTGTGGCGTTTACAAGGCACGTTAGTACCTCACGTTCCAAACTTTTTAAAAAATAAGCAAATTAGAATTATACAATGCTAATATATAGCAATGGATTACAAAATACGTGATTCCGAAGAAGGTGGATATCGAATCATAGAATTATCCGAAAACACAAAAATGAGTTTGCGACTTATAAACAATGTAATCAATTTAAGTTCAGTTGAGTGCAATATTCCAAGTTTGAAGGGTATTTGTTTCAAAGAATTCATGAAGATTCTTGTGAAAACCGCGCAAAATGGAGAATTGTTTAGAAAACGGTTGAGTCTTAGAACAATGGTTGAATTGTTTGTTTCTCCTGACGGCGTTATGAACGAAGAAGAAGAGAGAAAAGCAATCCAAAAAATTAAAAGCAAATACGCTGAATGTGGATTTGCAGAAGAAGCAAACAACGTTATGACGGCATCCTTGTGTGTGATAAATGAAACTGTGAATGATGGAGATGTATCCAATTGTATTTACAAAAGCAAAAGAAAAAGTAAAAATAAAAGTTACATGGCATCTACGGTAAGCAGTCGTTTAAAAGGAAGAGGCCTAACCAAGAAACGAAAAAGAAGAATTCCGAAATCAATATAAAAAACTGCAGCTAAATACAGTATCACAATGTCTGGATATTACGATGAAGCGACCAACACTACTTATTATGATCCTGTAATGGTACTGAATATTACCGAATATGACACAAATGGAAAACCAGATACCAATGTTTTTCTTGTCTATGACGAGGACGAGGATTTATATTATTTGTACGGTTCGCGTGGTCATGTAAGCTATACAAAGTCTTTTTGTTGTAGCGAAAATTTATATAATTTCATTTCAATTGTGATGGGGTTTTCAGAAAACCACAAGGTCAGTATTTCGGTGAATTATATGGATGATTTGACCGATTACGACGATTACGATAAGCTCCAAAGCAAAGTGTCGCGATTTAATGAGGTGGTTGCATACGACAATGTTACACTTTCTAAGAAGCGATTGCAGCGATTTTTGAATTCTTTTATTTAATAAGGGAACTCGTCTTTCCCTTATGATCCCATACTAATATGTTTATTTTAAATAACATTTTTTTAAATGTTATTTATTTTTCTTTTTCTTTTTTATAATCATTTTTTCTTTTTCTTTTTTATAATCATTTTTTATTTTTTATTTGACTCTTCCCTTAAAATAAACCTATTAGTATGGGATCATAAGGGAACGACGAGTTCCCTTATTTTTTATGCAACCATTTTCATTTTGATTACATCATGACTTTTGTATTCATCCATCACAAAATCATCCACCAAATAATCACTGATGTTCTCTCGCGTCTCTTTTATTAAAAGGGTTGGGAACGGAAACGGTTTTCGGTTCAAAACCTCCTTCAACGGCTCAACGTGGTCTTCGTAAATATGACAATTCCCCATAAAATATACAAACTCGTGTGCAACTAACCCGCAATGGACCGCCAACAAATGCGTGAGAAAACTATACGACGCAATATTAAAACTAACGCCCAACCCAACATCACACGACCTTTGGTACAAAGAACACGACAATTTGTTGCCATCATGCACATTGAACTGGCACAAAATGTGGCAAGGTGGAAGTGCCATTTGATTCAGTTGCAAAGGATTCCATGCAGTCATGATAAGACGACGACTGGTTCGTTGCGCCGGGTCTTTTAGCGCATCAATGATCTGTTGCAACTGGTCGATTCCATTTTCAATTCCAGACCCCGTCTCTGCATTGTACTCGGCATTGAATTGCCGCCATTGAAAACCGTAGCCAGGTCCAATCAACCCCTCTCGGTAATGATGCAATCCCCGCGAATCTAGGAATTCACGGGTAGTATTTCCATCCCAAATATGAACCCCTTGTTCTTGCAAAATCCGATTGTCCGTGTTTCCGCGAATAAACCACAAAAGTTCCTTTAGACAAGTTTTCCATGCTGTTTTTTTGGTAGTCAGAATTGGAATTTTATTATCACTTAATGAAAACCGCATCATGTTGCCAAAGATGCTTTTGGTTCGCCCGTTTCGCCCTTCTTCCCATGTTCCATTGTCTAATATGTTTCGAATTAAATCCAAATATTGTTCTTCCTGGTGCATCAATGAATAGTTTTATTAATAAAACTTCTTTATACCAGTTTTTTATTTTGTTATATGATATATAACAATGGATAATATCATTCATGAAGCAAAATCAATTAACCAAAATACTTTTATAAACCATGTATTTGATACATCCGATGAAGGAAAAGCCGAAATCTTAAATGTGATTCAATACTCATTGACCGCCATTTTGCCGGTTGTCCTACTGAACAAAACCATTCAGAAATTTGTTCCCGAAGCGGATATTGAAAAGTCATCTCTCGAACTTTTAGCAGAAATATTCATTCAAATTGTGGTTATGTTTATTGGAGTGGTTTTGATTCACCGAGTCATCACTTATTTCCCTACATACAGTGGATACAAATATGAGGCGTTTAATTTAACCACGGTTATTTTGGCGTTTTTAGTAATTGTTCTTAGTTTACAGACCAAGTTGGGAATCAAGGTGAATATTTTGGTGGATAGAGCGCTTGAATTGTGGAACGGGCCTGGGAAAGATAAGAAGATGAGTCGCAAGGAGGCAATGCATGGCGCTCAAAACCACCAACCCAGCCAAAGCGATTCTCTCGATGATTCGCGCGCACAGTCGGGGATGTTTCCGCCGCCCCCTGCCGTAACCACTACGAATCGCAGTTCGGGCCAAGGGTATGACTACATGATGAAAGTTTCCGGTACTGGAGGAGCGCCGCAAGGGGATTTCGAAAGTTTTGGACCCGCGCCTGCCAATTCCGCATTGGCCGGTGGCTCTTTTTGGTAGATTTTCTTACTTACTATTTGACGATTACAATTTTTTATGATTGTAATGGTTATTGAAGATTCCATTACTAAGTAATAATTATGAATGGAATGTTATTATATTGATTTATTCTTGACCAATGATTTGTTTTTGCGTTGTGTAAGCGAAGCACGCTTAAGCGAAGCCTTACGCAACGAAGGAGTATGCGATGAAGGAGACTGCGACGAAGGAGAGGGCGGTGGTGCAATATTTGGCGTATATGAAAAAGAAAATAATTCAGACTTACCACTATCCAGCTGTATTTCTGGAGTTTTTTGTCTTCGCGAACTTGCGGGACCTTCGCTTTTTACAGAAGATACATTGCGGGTTCGATGAAATTTACGAGTACGCGTTTTTTTAACATTTTCTTTTATTTTTTTTATAAATATGTTATATTTTCTATTTATTTCATCTTTTTTTATTAATTCTCCAGAAAAAACGTTGGCGAATGCATTCGGATATAATTTATATTGGTACATTTCCAAAAAATCAGAAATATTTATTTTAATGAGTTTCATTTTATTATGACTTCCAAGTTTATAAAAATATATATGAAGGTTCTCGTAAATATACTTTGATTTTTCTTTTTTTTCACTTGCAGTAAGAAGTATTTTTTTTTTACGACTATTCATAAAAGCTTCTACAAATCCTTTTTCTTTTGCTTCTTTGAGTTCTTCTTTTGCTTCTTCTTCTTCTTTTTTTAAAAGTTCTGGATCTTCTTTTTCAGGAAATAAAATTTTATTTATAATATGTTCTCTACTAAATTTTTGTATCAAACTATTAAAAAAAATTCTTTTATATTTTTGATATTCATCAACATGAATGGATAATTCTAACAAATAAATCATACGTAAAATATGATTAAACCCCTTATGGTAATAGTTTGATTGTTTTTTTACAAAAAAATTTTGACGAACCGCATATGCTTCTATATTACCTTCAAGTAAATCCGGCATAGTATCAATTCTGTATTCATCGAAATAATCAAATCTTGCTCGTTGGATACCAACACCTTCTGGATGATATACAATTTCATTGTTTTCACCCACCATAAATACAAATTCAATTAAATGATCTATTTTTGTGGTGCCCTCGTCTTCAATTTTAATAACAAGTTGAATTTTAAAGCTGCCAATCTGTCGTTTGTAAAACGATATTAAACGACAATTACCAATTGCTGTATCAATAAATCCCAAATTTGGTTGTTTAAACTCATTCGGGACTTCATCGTATTCGTCTATATTAAATGGAACACTATTTGGAAATAATTTATTTAAATCATACAACATCAATTGCTCATATACTCGATCATAACACCATCGAAATGTTGTTCTAAAATAGTTATTTAATTCGTTTGTTTCCTGATCTATTAACGGGATTAAGTATCTGTTAAAATATTTTGGATTTTCAATATATACAAATGGCAGTTTCATTTTAATATCTGCATCACCCGTTGGATCCATAAAATCTCTTAAATTTACAGTTTTGTAATGTTTTTTATTAATTAGTTCGTAAGTTGATCCACCAAAAATTGTATAACTTAATGGCGCTGCGTCTTCACTATTATTGGGTGTAGTAGTTGCCAGCATTGTTTCAATTTTTTCTTCGTCATCCTGTTCCTGGTTTATACATGAAATATTACAATTATCATTGAAAACATATGAATCCCATTTTATATTTTTAACAATTGGTAATAATTCGGAAAGACCGTTATATACATTTTTACACCAAACAATTCGTTCTTTGGATAATGTGTATTTAAAATCATAACTGCGAATTTTGATTTCTCTAAAAGCCATTATACATTTTTATTATATTTTTATTTGAGAAACATAATTTTTTGATAAAATTGATTTATTATTTAAATAAATATAAAGAACATAAAAATTTTTATATTTACTATTTAATGGAAGAACAATGTCCGATTATAGACCAATGTCAAATTATAGAACAGAATGAAAAAAGAATCAAATCAAAAACGAAAAAGAAAAAGAATCAAATGACGAGTATAGAGAAAAACAAAATCTGGCAAATCCTCGACGATGAAGCTGAACCAAGTACCGAATGTATTTACGAATCAAACCCCGATAATTGCACAAACTGCAATTCGATATTAATGATCATCGACGAAGGATTTCCCACCTGCATTAATTCCAATTGTGGCAAAATATTCAAAGACATTGTGGATTTAAGCCCGGAGTGGCGGTTTTATGGCGCGGATGACAAAAACACAACGGACCCTACGCGATGCGGTAACCCAGTAAATCCATTGTTGCAGGAATCATCGCTCGGCTGCAAAGTATTGTACAATGGCAAATCATCTTATGAAATGCGCAAAATCGGTAAATGGACAGAATGGCAATCGATTCCGCATCGTGAAAAATCGCTTTACAACGAATTCATGTACATAAGCACAATGGCACAAAACGCCGGTATTCCCAAGATATTCGTGGATGATGCCCTTGCCATTCACAAAGACATTTCTGAACAAAAAATGTTTCGCGGGTGCAACCGCGATGGTATCAAAGCCGCATCCATTTATATTTCATGCCGATTGAACGGTTGCACACGAACCCCGCACGAAATTGCCGAAATATTTAATTTGGACAACGCAAGTGCAACCCACGGATGCAGTTTGGCATTAGAAATATTAAATAATGTTCAGCGCAACAACGGGCTCGAAGTCACCAATTTAGGAGTCACTTTACCCAGTGCATTTATTGAACGCTATTGCAGTAAATTGAATATCAACAAAGACCAGACAATGCTTTGTAAATTTATTGCATCCAAAGTAGAAAAGGCGAACATCATTCAAGACAATACCCCGCATTCGATTGCTGCCGGAATTATTTATTTTGTGTGCCAGTTATCGAATTTGACCCAGTCAAAGAATGACATTGCAACAATATGCAAGGTGAGCGAAGTGACCATTAGTAAATGTTATCGCAAATTGGAATCCATTAAAAATGATTTGATTCCGCCGTGCATTCTGAAAAAATTTTCAGAAAATAAATAAAATTATATAATAAGTAAATGGTCGAAGAAAATTTGTGTTCTCCTAAAATTATTTTTATTGTTCCTTATCGAAATCGCGAAACACATTTAGAAATTTTCAAAAATCATATGAAAATGGTGATGGAAGATTATCCAGTGGATTCATACAAGTATATGTTTGTTCATCAACAGGACACGCGCGAATTCAATCGAGGCGCAATGAAAAACATTGGATTTATTGTTGCATCCAGGTTGTATCCGAACGATTACAAAAACATAACATTTGTTTTTAATGACGTGGATAACATGCCTGCCCGCAAAAACATGTTGCCATATGCAACGAGTCCGGGGATAATCAAGCATTTTTACGGATACAATTACACACTTGGCGGAATTGTATCCATCTTGGGTTGCGATTTTGAACGAATTGGTGGGTTTCCTAATTTTTGGGGATGGGGATACGAGGACAATATGTTGCAAGAACGCGCAATCAATAATGGAATTCAGATTGACCGAGACATTTTTTTCAAAATTGGCGACAATGAAAACATGGTGCATTTTGAACATGGATCCGAACGTACAATGAACAAGTTTGATTTTGATAAATTTTCAAAAAAAACGAACGAAGGGCTTTATACGATTTATAAACTGGATTACACCATGGATGATGAAACGGATTTTATCAACGTGACCGATTTTAAAACAGGATACGAAGAAGTAAAACACACCAAATTTGTGTATGACTTAAAAAATGGGAACCGACCCTTGCAATTCAATAAACGGAAATCGACCATGCAAATGCATTTTTTATAAAAAATGATAACACCATGTTATCATTTTTTTTAGTCAATCTTCGACGGATTTAAAGCTTGAACCTGAGAAAAACCTGGTATGCAACCAAAGCACCCATGCACTGAGCAATGATATACGGAAACAACTCAGTGGATGGCAATGCACCTGAGGCAGCCATTGCTAAACTGACTGCAGGATTCACGTGGCCACCAGAGGTGTTTCGCGCCAACAAGATAACGAGAGAAAGAGCCGCACCAATGGCTAAAGGATTCCCGGTAGCCAAAATAACATAAACGAAAAAAATTGTTCCTAAAAACTCAACAATGTAATTGTACATCTTTAATTATATGTTAAACGAAGATTTTTATCGAACAAACATAAGATGAGAATAAGCGGAATTGTTGTATCCACCTTGGGACAAATCGTTGTAATTTTGGTTATTGACACGCTGTTTTCTGAATTTGGTATATTCGGAACTGTCGGCAACAAATTTAACATTGCACGAAGAAGCCGGAATACCACTTGCATCCGGCTTTGACCAAATGGAACCAATGAGTCTTGCATACCCGGGTCTGCTTGCATTGGTGGGATTGGGTCCTCCCGATGAATAATTCTTGCGACTCAAGAAATCGCCACTGTTATTTACAGCACGAAAGGGAGTAGTTACACGGGTTCTGTTATTGACAGTTCCAGTTGCGTATGCGGTGTTCCATCCCATTCTGAGAACTTTTCGCATACCAACAAGCTCGGACGATTTATAGTTGGTCATTGTTTGCTTACTTGAAAATCCTTGGAAAGGTCCTCCAAGATTTGAACTACTAGTTTGTGCAGACATAATATATATGTTGTAAAGAGAAATATTGTTGTCTTTACAAAAAAAATAGGTTTTATTTGTTGTAGTTAAAACATCTCGTAAGTTAAAACATCTCGTAAGTTAAAACATCTTGTAAATTGCTTCATACACTTCGTACAATTCATCACATGCAGTTTTCAAATCCATTCGAATGTCATTTGCATTTACATTGTGTAAATATGCGATTTGAATGCGACTGCTGGAATCGTGGGGGTGCAATTTCTTGAATGCACAAAAACTAAGCTTCTTATTGTTTTTTGAATTGTAAAAATGTTCATACAAGTAAAATTCCAACGCCTTTCCTAAAGTATAATCCTCGTTTTTCAAAATTACGTCCCAACAGTTTTTCATGACGACGACACTCTCTTCAATGGACACGACTTTATTGTCATCAATATTATTCTTAAAATTCAATAATTTATCCTGCATGACCACGCAAGCCTTTTTGACAATTTCGTCATTTGTAAATACACCCAGGGTCTCAATTGAAAAATCAAAACTGTTTTTTACAAAGTATCTTTGTGCATCCAATATGTAAAAGTTGGTCTTGGCATACTCGATTTCTTCGGCAGTTGCGCCGTCCGCCTTCATTTTGTTTTCCTTTTCGGTCCATGCTTCTTTGGCAGCTTCATTATCAATTGTATTTCCGTAAGCACACTTGGAAACTACATTAAACATACTACTTACCCCCGCATTTGCAACCGAAAACTCGCACGACAACTTGATTTGTTCTCCCGGAATATCTCCAATCTTCGACCTCAATCTGCAAAAATCAATGTATTGTTGGGTTTTTACATCTGGTGGGAAAATACGCTTTACTTCGGCCTTATCCATTTCTACGCCGGTTTCCTTGTTCCTAATTTTAAAATGCTCCGTTGTGACAAACATAATGTAATCCGTATTGTTGGTTTCGTCAATTTCCAATATGTATTTGCCGGGCAGTTCGTCGGGTTTTGTGCTGTGGATGGGGATGCAACTTAGACGCTGTTTCAAGATTTCATTGTGCAGACGACCTGTATTTACACTGATCGTGCAATGGTTGTCTTCGTATGTCTCGGTTCGAAAAACGACGGTATGAATATCATTCAAGATAATTCGACGCAACGCATTTGCTAAACTTACATTCACTCCGGAAAGCGTGAATTTAAAAATACCGTCGTTGGAAATTTTACTAATATTTGGGTTCATTTTGCTATAACAGTTATATATTATGTTTTTATATTCTTGGAATATAGATTCTTTTTATTTCAATTTTTTGTTTTGTCTTGTTCTTTTTCTTTGGGTGCGTCTTTTTCTTTGGGTGCGTCTTTGAGTGCGTCTTTGAGTGCGTCTTCTTCTCCCACCTTTTCCTTCAAACTCTTCTCTTTCTCTTGCTCTTTCAGTTGCTTGACGAAAATCCTCTGTTATTGAAACACTTTTCTCATCTTCAGTAAGTAGTTCAAATGCCTTCGAATATCTTCCACCGTGCTTACATCGCTATTAAATATCTGTCTTGTTCGGGCCAACTTCGCCTTGAGGCGTTCCGTATCTCTTTTTTCCTCTTTTTCTTCTAACACAATTTCTTCTTCTTTTAATTCGGCCTCTTTTAATTCTCCCTCTACAATATTTATCTCTTTTAATTTGAATATTTTCGCTTCTTTACCGGGTTGGCAGTGATTGGCACTGGACGCATTTGCATTGCTGGTAAGCATTTGTGCAGAAGCGGTCGCAACAATATCTTCCACTTCAGACCCTTCCATAATAATTTCAAAATATTGGTTTCCTGAATCTATAATTGCTTGTACTTCTTTCAATAAAACAAAGTCCGATAAAACTCCTACAATGTAACTGGCAGAAAAAAGCCGTTTATCCAGATAAACATCATCTATACCTACACCAATTGCTGGTGGCGGTATGACTCTCTTACAAGGGTAAAATAAATAGTTATTAATGTGTTTTTGTCTTAAATAATGTATTCTAAGATCTTTTGTATTCAATGTGTAAAAAGAATTGGCTACTTTGATTATTTTGTTTTCAGAAGTTTCCGCCAAAAATTCTTCGATATTTACGTTGTCATCCAGATTGATTAGGTCTTGAGCAGTTGCTGGTATTTCACTTTTATTTACGGACACACTTTCAAGTGGTGTTTTAATATTTGTGGATGCAGTTATAATACCACGGTTACCATTTGCTTCTAAATAATACATTGCATTGTGTCCATCGTTATTTTCTAAATTTATATCCGCACCTGCCTTTAAAAGCAAGATAATTATGATATAATAACTCATACCTTTAATATTAGCAGACGCCTGTATTAATGCCGTATCTCCAGAATGATTTTTCAAATTTAGATTTGCTCCTTGAATAATCAAATATTCAACTACATGCAGATGTCCTCTTGAAGCGGCTAAACATAACGCAGTCCAACCTCCTCTCGTATCTTGGTGATCGATATGTGCCCCATTTGTAACCAAAAGTTCAACAATATCTATGTAACCATAATAAGAAGCTATGTATAAAGGCGTTTCTCTTGCTGAGTTTTCAATATGTACAATTCCTCGATTTTCTTCTATAAGGCGTTCGACCGCTTCTAAGTCGTTTTCCATAAT
>Ga0114979_10001216_pt1 | contig 17325 bp, 15 predicted proteins | sample S_140625_EF_Meta_FD_87315 | JGI IMG/M metagenome (GOLD analysis project Ga0114979, IMG submission 87315) | Freshwater microbial communities from Lake Simoncouche, Canada to study carbon cycling - S_140625_EF_MetaG | ecosystem: Environmental > Aquatic > Freshwater > Lake | place: Lake...
AGGGGTGTGGCGACCAGCGAAAGAAACATCGAAATCGCTCCCGCGACCATGAGGGTTAGCAAGCGAAAGCCTCCCCTAATCGGTCACCGAGAAAGCGGAGGCCGGCAGAGTTCGAAGATTTGACGAGCACGATGTCGTTATCGCGCAAAATCGTCATGAGGTAATCGTATGCCTCGTCCGGCGTTTCGACGAAGACGCTTTCGCCGGCCCACGACCCTTCGTTAATGCTCGAAATAAAGAGCCGCCGTGCGCCGGCACCAACGACCACGAGGACGTCGACATTGAGCCGCACCACTAACAGAGCAATGGCGTCATGTTCCTCCCCCGAGAATTCGCCCAATTCACTCATCTCGCCGAGAACCGCAATGCGCCTGTGCGAGGCATCGCCCAGGCGGGCGAGAGTGCGCAGAGCCGCCGCCATTGAATCTGGCGAGGCGTTGTACGCATCGTTGATGACGACCACACCTGCGCCGCCCAGAACTTCCATGCGCCAGCGCTCGGCACGTGTTGTCGCGGCCAAGACATCGATGACCACCGCGAGCGGAGCTCCGAGCATCCCCGCGACAGCCGCCATCGCCAGAGCGTTCATCACATGGTGCTCACCAATGACGGGAAACACAGCCGGTGACGCCGAACCGTCGGCGGCATGCAGTTCGAACGTGGTCCCGGACAGGTGCGTGTCGACATCGGTGGCGCGAACCTGGGCGGCCGCTCCACGACCAAACCACACCACGTCGCCAGGCGAAACGGTTGCCATGGCGGCTACGTTCGGATCGTCAGCGTTCAACACGGCCGTGCCTCCGGGCAGGATTCCCCGGACGAGTTCGGTCTTGGCAATCACCGTGCGTTCGAAACCACCGAACTCTCCCGCGTGGGCCAGCCCGACCATGAGCACGACACCGATGTCGAGCGCGGCGATGTCTGTGAGTCGCGCAATGTGCCCAATCCCACTGGCGCCCAGTTCGAGCACGAGATAGCGCGTGTCGTGCTGCACCCGCAACATCGTGAGGGGCGCACCCACCTCATTATTGAAGGATGCCTTGGCGAGCACGGTCGGTCCGAGCCGCTGGCAGAGTGCACCGATCAGGTTCTTCGTCGTTGTTTTGCCATTTGATCCCGTGATACCGATCACGGTCAGTCCCCGGCCGAGTCGCACGCGGGCCACCACCTCGCGAGCGAGATCAGCCAGGGCGACGACCGCGTCCGCGACAACAATCTGCGGAATATCGACGTCGGATTCCCGTTCGGTAATGACGAGTGCGGCGCCGGCATCACGGGCGCTACCAATGAAGTGCCAGCCATCGGTGACCTCGCCGGGCTTGGCGACGAAGATGTCACCTTCGCCAATTTCGCGGGAATCCGTGTCGACCAGTCCACTCAGCACGAGCGCCGAATCGACCTCACCCGACGGGCTACAGAGGCGTCCGCCGGTAATGGCGGCAATGTCACCGAGCGTGAGGGAAATCATTCGTGTGCCTCCAGTGGCGGCCAGCCGGCCTCGCGCAATGCCTGTCGAACATCCTCGCGTGCGTCATAGGGAATCTTCGTGCCGTTGACCTCTTGGTAGTCCTCGTGCCCGGGGCCAGCATAGAGAATTGTGTCGCCCTGTTGGGCCCCCTCGAGGGAGAATCGCACGGCTTCTCGCTGATCAGCAATCTCGTGAAGCCGTGCCGTCGAACCGGCCTCAGCGGCACCGCGCATCAGTGCCGAGCGGATAACAGCGGGGTCCTCGGTTCGTGGGTGAAAGTCGGTAATGACCACAACGTCTGCACCCGTGGCGGCGATACGTCCCATGTCTGCACGTTTGGAGGCGTCTCGGTCGCCGTCGGCCCCAAAAACCATGGTCAGACGGCCCGGCGTGAGAGCGCGCAGCGAACTCAGCGTGCGAGCGAAAGCTTCGGGCGTATGACCGTAGTCAACGTAAAACGTCGGTCCGGTGTCGCCCGAAACGATCTCGGTGCGGCCGGGCACGAAAACGTCGATTGTTGCCGTTGCCCCCAGGCTCTGTCGAATGTCATTCAGCGGAAATCCGTTTTCCACGAGCATCACGATGGCGATGGCGGCATTTGTGGCAGAGAAATCTCCCACGAGTGGCACCGTGGCCGCGAGCGTCGCTCCGTCGGGCGCCTCGAGCACGAACGACGTTGACGAGACGGTGGTTGCGGTGACGCCAACACGCCAGTCCGCGGCAACGGCATCGCCGCTGGTGGTCGAAGCCACGGTCACAACGGGAATGTCAGCATCGTGCGCGAGGCGTCGGCCCCACGCGTCATCCACGCAGATGACTCCGCGCATCGCTCGTCCGCGGTCAAACAGATCAGCCTTGGCGAGAAAGTAGTCCTCCATGGTCGCGTAGTCGTCGAGGTGGTCGTGGCTAAAGTTCGTAAACGCGACGACGTCGAAGCGCACGCCCGAAACGCGTTGCCGGGTGAGTGCGTGCGCTGAAACCTCCAGCACGGCATGTGACACTCCAGACTCAGACATCAGCGCCAAGAGCGCGTGAATCTCGTCCGCTTCGGGAGTGGTCAAACCAGAGGGGTGCTTTCTGCCAGCTACGACGCGCTCCGAGGTCGAGCTCAGTCCCGTCGTCGCGCCCAGGTGCCTCAGCAGAGCGTCGAGCAGGTAAGCAACGGTGGTCTTGCCGTTGGTCCCCGTGACACCGAAGGTGACGATCGAGCTGTGATCGGTGCCGTAGAGGCGGGCGGCTGCCAAACCTAAATCCCTGCGCGGATCCAGCGAGACGAGCACCGGAAGACCGGTCGCCAGGCTGGCTTTCTGTCCCCCGGCATCAGTAACGATGGCGGCTGCGCCCGCGGCTGCGGCGGCGGCCGCGTGATCAGCACCGTGAAAGCGGGCACCCGGAACAGCAAAAAACGCGTCACCCGGCAACACGTTGTGCGATGACCCGGTAACCCCCGAAACAATTACGGTGTGAGCTGCCGAACCGTTCCAACCCAATTCGGCGGCAAGGGTCGAGAGTCTCTGCCCGGAAACGCGGTTCGGTCGTCGTGTCACGCCGTCGGCAGACATGCCATTCCCTTCAACCGATTGTTCCGAGCCTAGTAGTAGTCCGGATAGTCAATGGGCTGACCCGACGACGGCTGGATTTCCCGCGCCTTAATGATTTGCTTGATGACGTTATTCACGTCAGGGACAACTGAGGAGCTGCTGTTTGAATCGGGTGACGCGAGGGACGTTAACACCACAAACTTTGGGTCGTCCGCAGGGAACAACGTCGCAAGTGAGACGATGTATTTATCTGAGTAGCCGCCATTACCGTCAGACTGCTCTGCCGTGCTGGTCTTGGCCGCGATGCGGTACCCGGGGATTGTCAGGTAATCCTTGAGCCAGCCGTGGGACACCACGTTCTCGAGCATGTCGACAGTCGTGCGTGCTGTCTCAGCCGAAACCACGCGCACGGGCTCGGGGAGAGACGGCTATGTTACGGCGCCGTTGTGATCGACGCAGCTGTCGATCAGCGACAACGGCTGACGTACGCCGTCATTTCCGATGGCGGCGTACGCACTGGCCATCTGGATTGACGTCAGGGTGAGTCCTTGACCGAAAAACATCGTGTAGAACGACTGATTGTCCCACTGGTCCCACGAACGAAGAAGGCCGGCCGACTCGCCCGGAAAGTCAACAGCGGTTTTCTCCCCCACGCCGAACCTCACCAGGGAGTCATAACGACGTTCGGGATCCAGCAAAACCCCGAGTTGTGCGATTCCCGAGTTTGACGACCAGCGGAGGACGCCCTGCAATGTCAAATTCGATGGGTGAGGACCATGGTCCTTGAAGCGAGCCCCGTTATCGAACTCGATGTTCTGGGGCGAGTAAATAGGCGTAGTCGGAGTGACCAAACCAGCTTCCAGGATGGATGCCGCCGTCAGCGACTTCATCGTTGATCCCGGCTCGAAGGGACTGGTGAAGGCCCGCGAACCCCGATCTTCGGCAGCGTAGGCGTCAATGTTGTTGGGGTCAAAGGTGGGATAGTCGGCCACAGCAAGAAGTCGCCCCGTCTCGACCTCCATGACGACCGTCATACCCCACTTCGCGTTCTCCGCGCTCGCAGTGCTCGCGAGGGACTGTTGAACAAACCACTGAAGATCAGAATCAATGGTCAATCTGAGCGTCGAACCGTTCTTTGCCGCTTCCGACACCACCGTGCTCCCGGGAATGCGCACGCCGTCGGCCCCGCGAGCATAGGATTGCGAGCCGTTTACCCCGCCCACGCACTCATCGGAACCCATCTCTAGCCCGGCGAGCGGCGTGCCGTCCGATCCCACATAACCGAGGATGTTTCCGGCCACGGCACCGTTCGGATAGGCGCGATCGGGGTTCGGCTCGAAGTAGATCCAGGGAATCTCGAGGGCCTTGATCTGCGTGAAAGCGTCGACGTCAGCACCCTTTTTCACATATGCGAAATCAGAGTTAGGGTTGACCGCCAACGCATCATTGATAATCGAAATGATGTCATCAGGGGACTGCCCGGTGATGGCCGCAATTTCTTTAGCGGCCATCTGAGGCGTGACGGTGACCTCACCCACTTCTGTGGTGCGCGAGAACTCCTTCGCGTTCCGGGGCGAAACCGTGACGTCATAGGTCATGCGCTCAGTGGCGAGAACGATTCCCTTGCTATCGACGATGTCGCCGCGCGTTCCGTAAAGCGTTTCGGGTATCGACATCTTGCCTAATGAGGCCCTATTAAAGGCCGCAGCGCCCACCACCTGAATGTCGATCAATCGCGTCACAAAAAATGCGGCGATGATGACGATAATCACGAACGAGAAAGCTACGCGGCGTCGGTTGATCCTTGTTTTCACGATAGTCCTGCGGGCTAGTGGGTTGCGGGGCTCGGCATTCCTTGTGGCGACGGTACCGTGACGACGGCCGAGACAGGCGCTGACGCGCTGCCGGGCCCAACATTGCCGGTTTGCGAACCCGGCGCACCTGAGCGCGCGCGTTGCAGAGCGGCTTCGGCCGCCACCTTCCGCTCGGCCAACGCTTCGGCGAGCATGGCGTTGGGCACCAGGTTTCCCTGGGCAACTAAGGTTCCGCCGGCACCCGCGGCTGTGGCGGCGCCCGTCACGAGAGAATCCGAGAGTCGGAGATAAACCGGATTGCTGTTTCCCACCATGCCGAGCACCTCAGCGCTTTGCGCGACGTTCTGGGGAGACGTCATGCGGTCAAGATCTTGAGTCGCTGATTGGAACGTGCGGCCGAGTTCCCGAACATCGCGCTGGAGTCCTGCGATCTCGTAAGCACCGCTCTGCAACGAGATACTGAGCAGAATCTGAGCGACGACGATCGCAAAAAAAGCGATGACCGTGACCGTCGCGAAAAAAACCTTCGGTCGTCGTTTACGACCTACTGCGGGACTAACGGCACGAAGTTGTCTGGTCGGCTCGGGGGCCGGCACAACCGCTATCAAACGTTCCGCCATCAGGGGCCGGGCAATACTCATGCTGCATCCCTCATGCGTTCTGCCGCACGCAAGCGCACGGGAATGGAGCGAGGATTCCGTGCCCGCTCGGCTTCGTCCGCCTTTTCAGCTCCGCGGGTGACGAGGCGCATCTGGGGCAGGAGGTGTTCGGGCACAACGGGCAGGTCTGCGGGAGCCATCGTCTCGCAACGCCGTGCAAAAGCGGCTTTGACGATTTTGTCTTCGAGGGACTGGTAGGACATCACGACGATGCGACCGTGAAGACCCAAGATGTCGAGTGCCGTGGGGATCGCACGTTCCAAAACCTCGAGCTCAGCATTCACCTCAATGCGCAATGCCTGAAATACGCGCTTGGCAGGGTGACCCGCGTTGCTGAGCGCCGCCGGTGTTGCCGCCTGAAGAACCGACACGAGGTGGCCCGAGCGCAAAATGGGGCGCTCGCGACGCTCAGCCACAATGGCGCGTGCGTAGCGCGCCGAGAGTTTCTCTTCTCCGTATGTTTCGAAGATGCGACGGAGGTGGGCTTCGTCGTAGTCGGCGAGGATCTCGGCGGCCGTGATGTCGTCGCTCGTGTTCATGCGCATGTCGAGAGGTGCGTCTTGCGCGTAGGCAAATCCGCGCTCTTTATCGTCCAAGTGCAGTGACGAGACACCAAGGTCAAAAAGAATCCCACGCGGAGCGGGCAACCCCGTGGCCCGCCAAGCCACGGCGATCTCGTCGTAAACGCAGTGCACGAGGTGAATTCGAGAGGCAAAACGCTCCAGCCGCTCACGAGCAATAGCGATTGCCGCAGTGTCGCGGTCGAGCCCGATCAGGCGAACAGTGGGGAACAGCTCGAGGATTGCCTCGCTGTGCCCGCCCATGCCGAGGGTCGCGTCAACGACAACAGCGCCTTCCCCATCGAGAGCCGGAGCAAGAAGTTCCAGAGTTCGGTCTTTCATGACCGGCGTGTGGATGTCGCGAATGTCCATAAGGCTTCCGTACGTTCCCTCCACCGGGGCGGATCCCCATCCATGTCGACCTGCTACCGGGGAAGGTGTCTCAGGGAGCAATGGCTGGGAGTCCGCCGCTGTGGCTAAAACAGTCCGGGAATCACCTCCTCCGACGTGTTGGCGAATGCCGACTCATGCTCGGCCAAATACGTAGCCCAGGCCTCGGCGTCCCAAATCTCGATGCGGTTACCGGCACCAATCACGGTGAGGTCACGGCGCAGGCCCGCATAGTCCCGCAATACCTGAGGGATCGTGATGCGGTTTTGCGCGTCAGGAGTTTCGTCGCTGGCCCCGGAGAGGAATACGCGCAGAAAATCGCGAGCTGCCCGGCTTGTCACGGGCGCTTGACGAATGCGGTCGTTCAGTTCACCAAACTCCGACTCGCTGAATACGTAGAGGCAGTTTTCTTGACCACGAGTGAGGACTAATCCGGCGGCAAGTTCAGCGCGGAACTTGGCCGGGAGAATTACCCGCCCCTTGTCATCAAGTTTGGGCGCGTGGGTTCCGAGAAACATGGTGCGCACCTCCTTGATCACACGGCCTGACGAGGACTACATTTCCACTTTACTCCACTTTCAACCACAAATATATACCACAGAGCAAATTTACTCAATTACGTCAGCATTTTTATTGATTTTACGGCAGATTTTAGGTGGAGGAAAATTTAATCAGTGTGCCCGTAATCGCCGTTAAGACCCGACACGAAGGAGACGTGCATGCAGCCGCACGAAAAAAGGCCCGGCGTCAGCCGGGCCTGCATGTCACGGTTTGAGACGAGACGTCTCCGAGAGGACTCTCGCGGGGAAGATTCGCGTTATCGCGACTCTTGAGCGCTCGAGCTAGAGGCGATCCTCCCGATTGCCGTCCCAGCGCTGTTCCATGCGCTGCATAAAACTCGAGCGCGGTCCGCTCTTTGCTTGCGCGCGCGCCGAGGAGGAGTCCGTGGCTTTGCCCGGTTTAGCCGCGAGCATGACACCCGCGAACATGATGGCAAACCCAATGACACCTAGGGCGATGAGCTGACTCGTGACGCCGACCACCAGACCGACGAGTCCGACGAGGAGCACAATGATGCCGAGCACCAGTGAGCGATACGACGGTCGTCCCCCGGTTCTGGCCGGATGGACGTCCGCCTTGCTCCCATAGAGATTGCGTTCCATCTCATCGAGAAGACGCTGTTCATGCTCGGACAGTGGCACTGTGCAGCTCCCTCGAGTGTCGTTTTGTGCTCAGCAAGAAGTGTAACCCCTCACGCCGTGGGTAGGGTAGGAAAGTGCTGAATGCCGAGAAATGGGTGCTTGCCACCAACGACCGAATTGCGTCGTTCATTGCGGATGCCGAGAAATCGTTATCTCACATGGGCGACGAGGCCGAAGTATTCATCGAGCAGACGCGAACCTTCCTTACCGGGGGAAAGCGTTTCCGAGCCATCTGTACCCTCGTAGGATTCGCGAGCGCAACGGCGCCTGAGGGTGGACCCGATGAGACGAATGCGATTGATGTCGCCGTGGGCCTTGAGTTTTTCCATGCTGCGGCACTTGTGCACGACGACATCATGGATCGATCGGATACCCGGCGGGGCAAACCCTCGGCGCACCGCGCTTTCGACGGGCTGCACCTTCGCAGCGGTTATGCCGGAGACGCCGACCGTTTCGGAGTTTCGTCGGCTCTCCTCTTTGGCGACCTCCTGCTCGCCTTCAGCGACGAACTGGTCACGGCTGGCATAGCCGGGCAGGGGCCCTCTGGGCGCCGGGCGCGGTTGGAATTCAACAACATGCGACGAGACGTCACCGTGGGTCAGTATCTCGACATTGTCGAGGAGGTGGCCTGGCCGGTTGTCGAACGTGACGCCGCACTCGACCGAGCTATCCGCGTGGTCACGTACAAATCGGCAAAGTATTCGATAGAAGCTCCCTTGCGAATCGGGGCCGCACTTGCTGGCGCAGACGCCGAGGTCCTCGATGGGCTGTCGCGATTTGGCCTACCGCTAGGTATCGCCTTCCAGTTGCGTGACGATCTCCTCGGCGTCTTTGGTGACGAGGCTCAAACAGGTAAACCGGTGGGTGACGACCTTCGCGAAGGCAAGCGAACGGCCCTCATTGCGATTGCCGAGACACGCTTAGGTGACGCCACAACCTCTCTCGCGGGTCTCGGCGATGATCACCTCTCCCCCGTGCGTGTGGCCGAAATTCAAACGTTGCTTCGCAACGTTGGGGCAGAAGAGGCGGTTGAGCGAATGATTGCCGACCATCTTGAGCAGGCACACGCCGCACTCGTGAGCATTCCGGTAACCGAAAGCGTGAGAACGGCTCTCGGCGACATCGCCCAAATTGTCACGGCGCGCTCTGCCTAGTTTGCCCGCGACAGCGCGCGACGAATTTCTGACCTAAGCCAGCGCCTGGGCAATCCGACGGACTTCGGTCTTTCGACCTGCCCGAAGTGCGTCAATGGGCGAACAGCCCAAACTGTCATCAACGCCGGTAAGCCAGTTCACCGCCTCCTCATCTGAGAAGACAGCGTCAGACAGGAGATGAAGCGTGCCCCTCAACTCTGGAAGCGGGGCACCGTCTCGAATGAAAAGCGCAGGAACACAGAGGATTCCGTCACGGCGAACCGCCACGACGTGGCGATCTTCAATCAATCGACGGACGCGACTCTGGGGCAAGCCCAAAAGGTCAACAAGGTCCGGAACCGTAAGCCACTCGGGTGCTGTTGCCACTCATCCACTCTGCCATGTCCGCTCATGTGATGACAACGGTCTACCGCGACACGCCGAATCGGTACCTTGCATAAATGCATACCGGGTGAGTCTAAAGTTTATGTAAATGCATACTGCGTGAACTTAAAGTTTCATGTTGCACCTGAAACAGATCGGCCGGAAGGAGACGCGCATGCCACGTTCATCCGATGCGCGCCGTCGAAACGTGCTGGCCATTCCCGCGGCTGTTGCCACGATCACAAGTCTGATTTTTGGCATCAATGCCGAAGCCCTCGAGGCTGATCCACCCGTCTCGCCAGAGTTCGGACAGAAGGACGCTCCACGGCCGCGCACGACAGTCGCGGACACCGCTCCGCGTGCGACGAGTCGCAACGGAAGTTACGAGGTGCGTGAGGGTGACACGATTTCCGCAATCGCGGCGTCATTTGGCGTGTCGTCCGTTGAGCTCTTGGCCGCGAACGGACTGAGCTGGAGGACACTAATTTTTGCCGGACAACGACTCGATATTCCCCGGACGACGTCGGGCACGGCAGAGCACGACCGCATCGACACCATCGTGCGATACCGGGTGGTTGCAGGCGACACTCTCGAAGCCATCGCGCGTGCGCACGGTGTCCAGCCTCGTGCGCTCATGTCTGCCAACGGACTAGGCGTATCAAGCCGACTCATCGTGGGACAAAGACTCGTCGTGCCCAACCGACAGGTGATGAGCGAAATTGCCGCACTCGCCTAAGGTCCGGTGTTTCACACTCGAAAAGTAGCCGCGCGTTCGTAGGATTTGGCATGTGGCACAGTCGGATTCGGATGCGATGATCGGTCGACTTATCGACGGCCGATACCAGGTGGATTCGCGCATCGCACGTGGGGGCATGGCTACCGTTTATCTGGCCACTGATTTGCGCCTCGAGCGTCAGGTGGCCGTCAAGATCATGCACGGCCATCTGGCCGACGACAGCGCCTTTCGACTGCGCTTTATTCAGGAAGCTCGTTCGGCGGCTCGTCTGGCACACCCTAACGTCGTGAGCGTTTTTGACCAGGGCCAGGACTCGGACATGGCCTACCTCGTCATGGAGTATCTGCCGGGAATTACCCTCCGTGATTTGCTCAAGGATTTTGGCAAACTCACTCCCGAGCAGACGGTCGATGTGATGGACTCGGTGCTGCGTGGACTCGCCGCGGCACACGAGGCGGGGATTGTGCATCGCGACGTCAAGCCGGAGAACGTGTTGCTCGCCGACGATGGCCGCATTAAAATCGGTGACTTTGGCCTGGCTCGCGCGACAACCGCGAACACCGCCTCCGGGCAGGCCCTGCTGGGTACGATTGCCTATCTTTCCCCCGAGCTGCTCACCCGGGGCGTCGCCGACGCCCGGAGTGACATCTACGCTGCCGGCATCATGCTTTTCGAAATGCTCACCGGGGAGCAGCCGTTCCAGGGTGAACAACCCATGCAGGTGGCCTACCAGCACGCTAATGACCAGGTCCCCCTCCCCTCGGGCCGCGTCCCCACCATTCCTCATTCCCTCGACCAACTCGTGCGCTGGAGCACCGAACGCGACCCTGAGAAGCGACCATCGGATGCTCGACGCATGCACGAACAGTTGCAGGCGGTGGAGAAGGAGATTCTCGGTGAGAACCCCAGCGCCTCCACCCAGCAGACAATGGTGATGCCGGCTACCACCTCCGCAACGGCAGAAGAGACACGCGTCATTCCGCGCAACAACGCCACCGGCGAGTCACCCGTTGCCTCGCTCGCACTGCTGAGTGCGCGCCGCCGGCGACGAGGGTTTATCATCCTGATTTCAATCGTCCTCGTGGCGGCGCTGGGAGGGGCTATGGGCTGGTACTTCGGCGCTGGTCCCGGTGCCCTTGTGGGTGTGCCGCGAACCGCGGGTATGTCACCCGAACAGGCCACCACCCTCATTGCCTCACAGGGGTTCACGACAACCCAGGAGGACGTCTATTCGATAGACATACCCAAGGGCATGGTCGTTGACACCAAGCCAGCCGGCGGCACACAGGCACCGCGGGGTTCAGCGATCACCGTTCTGATCTCGTTGGGACCCAAGATGATTCCCACGCCGGTGTTCATCGGTCTCACACAAGCGCAAGCCTCAGAGCTGGCCAAAAAGTCGGGGTTCGTTCTGGGCACTGTCGTCCTGAAGTTCTCCGGCGACGTGCCTAAAGACACCGTCATGCTGTCACGCGGCAACGACGGAAAAGACTTGCCCGAGACGTATCCCGAGGGTGGCACTGTTGTCTTCGTCGTATCAGCCGGACCACTGCCTGATGTCACGAATGCGTCACAATCGGATGGCTTTGCGTCATTACAGGCGGCCGGCCTCAAACCGATTGCCGCCTCCGAGGAATTTAGCGACACCATTGCCAAGGGCAATATTGTCAGGATTGACGTGCCAGCCGAAGGCCTCTCCCCCGGCGACTCCGTGAATGTCGTGATCTCGAAGGGCGAAGACCTCGTGGCCGTTCCGAATGTCATGGGCATGAACATTTCTGAAGCTGCTCAGATCTTGCAGGCGGCGGGATTCGGCTACTCGTCGAACATCGCGCCCAACCTGCAGAAGTATGTGCCGGTGATCACGCAAGATCCGGCATCGGGAAACGCTCGGCGCGGGTCGACCATCGTGATCAACGGTCCAGAGTAGGGCCTCAGCGATTATCGCCCGGCGCCCCAGCAAACGCCGCCCTAGTAAACGGCGGGCCAGTAAACGTCAGACGCTCAGAGCCAGACGCTCAGGGTCAGACGCTCAGAGTCAGACGCTCAGAGTCGGACAGCTAGCGGCGGCCGAGCTCCTCGGCAACGAGGAACGCCAGTTCTAGCGACTGCATGTGGTTGAGACGCGGGTCACACAGCGACTCGTATCGTGTCGCGAGCGTTTCCTCATCGATATCTTCCGAACCGCCGAGACATTCGGTGACATCATCGCCCGTCAGCTCAACGTGAATTCCGCCGGGGAACGTTCCCGCAGCCCGGTGGGCTTCAAAGAAGCCCTTGACCTCGTCGACCACATCGTCGAACCGACGCGTCTTATAGCCATTGGGGGTCGTCATGCCATTTCCGTGCATCGGGTCGCTGATCCAGAGCGGCCGAGCGTCGGTCGTCTTGATGGCATCGAGCAGAGGCGGCAGCGCGTCGCGGATCGTGCCCGCACCCATGCGCGTGATGAACGTGAGGCGGCCGGGCTCGCGGTCAGGGTCGAGCTTCTCCACCAGGGCGCGGAGGTCGTCAGCGGAGGTTGTGGGTCCGAGTTTCACTCCGATGGGATTGCGGACACGCGAGAGGAAATCCACGTGAGCGCCGTCTAGTTCGCGGGTGCGTTCACCAATCCACACGAAGTGTGCTGAGGTGTTATACGGCTGTGAGGTGCGCGAGTCGATACGCGTCATCGGACGCTCGTAGTCCATTAGCAGGGCCTCGTGACTGACGTAGAACTCTGTGCGCTTGAGCGTCTCAAAATCAGCGCCGATGGCCGTCATAAAGTTGATGGCACGGTCAATTTCACGAGCAAGTTGCTCGTAGCGCGCATTGATGGGATTCTGCGCAAATCCCTTATTCCAACTGTGCACCTCGCGGAGATCAGCAAACCCACCCTGCGTAAAAGCGCGGATGAGGTTGAGCGTGGCAGCAGCCGTATGGTATCCGTCGACCATCCGTTGAGGGTCAGCCCGACGCGACTCCGGAGTGAAGTCATAGCCGTTGACAATGTCACCGCGGTAGGCCGGCAAAGTCACGCCGCCACGCGTTTCCGTGTCACTGGAACGCGGCTTGGCAAATTGCCCTGCCATGCGCCCCATCTTGATCACGGGCATCTCGGCTGCATATGTCAGGACAACCGCCATCTGCAGAACGGTCTTGACACGGTTGCGAATCTGATCCGCCGTTGCACCAGCAAAAGTCTCCGCGCAATCTCCCCCTTGGAGCAGGAAAGCATGACCGGCTGCCGCATCCGCCAGACGGGTCCGCAACGTATCTACCTCGCCCGCAAACACGAGCGGCGGGAGGCCCGCGAGTGTGGCGCTCGCACGGGTAACCGCATCCAGCTCTTGCCAATCCGGCTGCTGCTTGATGGGGAGGGCACGCCAAGCATCGAGGCCGGCAATCGTTGCGGTTTCTGCCGCTGACGCGGCCTGCGAATCACTCATTAATTTAAGACTACCTAAGAAACGGGGGCGACTTTTTGACGCATGCTTGAGGCGTACACGTCGACGTACTGCAGACCGCCCAGGCGAGCGATTTCGTAGATTATTTCGTCGGTGACGGACCTCAGAATAAACCGATCCCCCTCAAGCCCGGCGTAGCGACTGAAATCGAGGGGCTTGCCGTAAATCACACCCACACGGTGAACGTGCGGCCGGTTGGATCCAACGCGCATGACCTTGTTGGTGTCGATGACGGCGACGGGGATAACGGGCACGCCCGCTTCGAGAACCATGCGTGCGACACCCGTTCGGCCGCGGTAGAGATTGCCGTCGGGACTGCGGGTTCCCTCGGGATAGATGCCCAAGACGCCGCCCTGGTTGAGGACCTCGAGGCCCGTATTGAGAGACGCTTCAGACGCTTTTCCGCCAGACCGATCCATCGGAAGCATTCCGATTCCAATGAAAAAGAATCGCGTCAGCATGCCCCGTAAACCCCGGCCACGAAAGTAGTCGCTCTTGGCGAGAAAGATCATGCGACGCGGCATCAGAAGCGGGATAAAAATTGAATCGACAAATGAAATGTGATTGCTCGCGATGATGACAGGTCCTGAAGACGGCACATTCGCTAATCCCAGTGACCACGGCCGAAATATTGCCCTGACCGGAGGGCCAATAATGATGTTCTTCATAAACCAATAGAACATGGGGCGCCCTTCACAAAAATTTCTTTGCCCAGCCTAACGCGGGTCGCTCACTAGTCATCACGGAACGCATGACGCCTAGCCAGGTCGGCCGCGCCAACGATGCCTGCATCGTTTGTCAGTTCGGCAATGCGAAATTCCGGTTCGGGCCTGAACCCGCGAGCAGAGACGTTCCGTCGAAAGGCTTCTCGAATGGGTGCGAGCAGGTGCTCTCCGGCTACCGAAACACCACCACCGATGACAAAGACCTGTGGGTCCAATATGGCGTGCAGGCTGGCGCAGGCCTGCCCTAACCAGTCACCGAGTGTTCCCAGGGCCGAGAGCGCCCCCGGATCGTGTGCCGCTAGGAGAGCGCGCGCATCACCCGGATCAATGCTGCCATCGGCACGACGCACCGCAGCAAGGGCTGACCCGACGACTGGATCGTGCGACGCCTGCGCGGCATACCTCAAGAGTGCTCGGCCGGATCCGTACTGTTCGATGCAGCCGCGCGCACCGCATCCGCACTCCAGTCCATCCGGCACAACCCGCAAGTGGCCAATCTCCGCCCCCACGCCAAATCCTCCGCGAAAAAGACGGTCGTCCATGATGATGGCACCGCCCACTCCCGTGCCAATCGTCAGCATGGTCATGTGCGTAAAAAATCGTCCGGCCCCAAAACGGTATTCAGCCCAACCTGCGGCGTTAGCATCGTTCTCCACCGTGGTGGGTAACCCAATGCGGTCTTGAATTCGCTCGCGAATCGGCTCGTTGCGCCAGGCAAGATTGGGGGCGTAATAGACGACTGATTGCGATGCGTCAATGAATCCCGCGGCCGCAACACCCACCGCGAGAACCGAATCGCTCCCCGCTAGTTCGTCAACGAGATCTGCCACGACGTTTTCTATGGCTGTCGGGTCGGTCGCTGGAGTGGGTCGCGTGGTTTGGGCGTGAATGACCCCCTCACCGTCGACGAGTCCGGCCGCAATCTTGGTTCCGCCAATGTCAACGCCGATTGTGAGCACGAGGTCCCTTCACTGGCGATTGTCCGTTGTTTTTTCTCGGGCGAGCCCTGTTAGGCATGTACACGAATAACTAGAGTGTAATCAGCAACCAAAGGAGCCTGCGCATGATCGAGTTCAGCACCCCGCTTGTCGTACCCCACGACCCCAGAGCCAACGCCACAAACCTCCTCCTCGACCGCGTTGCCACCTCCCCCGACGGTGCGCTGTTTTGCGTACCCAATGGCTCCGGTGGATGGAACGACGTCACGTCTCGCGAGTTTCACGCGCAGGTGATTGCGCTCGCCAAGGGCTTCGTGGCCGGCGGCATTAAGCCGGGCGACCGCGTGGGGCTGATGTGCAAGACGCGCTTTGAGTGGACCCTCGTGGACTTTGCCATGTGGTTTGCCGGTGCGACACTCGTTCCGATTTACGAGACCAGCTCGCCGAGCCAGATTGAGTGGATTCTCCAAGACTCCGAGGCCGTAGCCATCGTTACCGAAACGGCAGACCATGTGGCTCGTTTCAACGAGGCCAAAAAGAACACCCCGTTTGTTCACACAACATGGTGCATCGATGAGGGTGATCTCACGAAACTCGTTGACATGGGCTCGAAGGTCTCCGATAAGGAAATCGAAGGTCGTCGTTCCGCCGCTAAACCCGGCGATCTCGCGACGCTCATCTACACGTCGGGGTCGACGGGAAAGCCCAAGGGGTGCGTGCTTACCCACGCCAACTTTGTTGATCTCTGTCGCAACTCGACCGTGGCGCTTTCGTCGGTCGTGAACGAACGCGCGTCTACTGTGCTGTTTATCCCGATGGCGCACATTTTTGCTCGATTCATCGCGGTTCTGGCCGTCACCGGCGGTGTGAAGGTGGGGCACCAGCCCGACACCACCCAGCTTCTGCCCGCGCTGCAGTCATTCAAGCCCTCGTTCTTGTTGGCCGTGCCCCGCGTTTTCGAGAAGGTATATAACTCGGCAGAACAGAAAGCAGAGGCCGGCGGTAAGGGCAACATTTTCCGGGCTGCAGCCAAGGTGGCTGTTGAACACTCACGAGCCAAGGATGCCGGCAAGATTCCGCTCGGACTCAAGGTTCAGTTCGCGCTGTTCGACAAGCTCGTTTACTCAAAGCTTCGTGCCGCACTGGGCGGTCGTGTGGAGTTCGCGGTTTCCGGCTCGGCGCCTCTTGGCGAGCGGCTCGGGCGCTTCTTCCATAGCCTCGGCTTCATGATCCTCGAGGGCTACGGACTCACCGAAACGACGGCCCCGGCAACAATCAATCGGCCGGAGAACTTCAAAATCGGATCTGTCGGACCAGCAATGCCGGGCGTTTCCATTCGCCTCACGAAAGACAATGAGATTGAGGTCAAGGGCATCAACGTCTTTGACGGCTACTGGAAGAATCCCAAAGCCACCAAGGAAGCATTTGATGGCGAGTGGTTCAAGACCGGCGACATCGGCACCTTCGACGACGAGGGTTGTCTCAAGATCACCGGACGCAAAAAGGAAATCATCGTTACCGCGTCGGGCAAGAACGTTTCGCCGGCGTTCCTCGAGGACCCCATCCGCTCAGATCCTCTGATTGGCCAGGTCGTTGTCGTCGGTGACGCCAAGCCCTTTGTTGCCGCGCTCGTGACACTCGACCCCGAGATGTTGCCCATGTGGCTGAGCAACAACAAGCTCGACACAGGCATGTCCCTCGCAGATGCGGCGGTAAACCCTCAGGTTATTGCGGGTGTGCAGGCCGCCGTGGATCGCGCAAATGCGCGCGTTTCTCGAGCCGAATCAATTCGCAAGTTCAGCATTCTGCCGCTGGAATTCACCGAGAAGTCTGGTCACCTCACGCCAAAACTGAGCATCAAGCGAAACATCATCCACGATGACTTCGCTCGTCAGATTGAAGACATGTACGGGCACGAAAGTCTCCCCGGAGACTAAAACCTTGAGCCCGGGCGCGTGATCGCGTAAAGGCGCGAGCAGGCGCTGCTAGAACCAGGCGCTCTCGCGAATCGAACGCATGGCATCTTTGCGTGTATCGCCCTCGAGGCGATCAATGTAGAGCATGCCGTCAAGATGGTCACACTCGTGCTGAAGGGCTTGTGCCATCAGACCCGTTCCCGACAGTTCGATAACGCTTCCCTCGAGATCTGTGCCGCGAACTGTGGCGTGCTCGAATCTTCGAGTGGGGTACCAGAGCCCGGGAACCGAGAGGCATCCCTCGTCAATTTCGCGCTGCTCCCCGGAGGTTGCAACGAGTTCGGGATTCAGGACATAGCCGATCTCTCCATCGACGTTGAAGCTGAACGCCCGAAGACCCACACCAATCTGTG
>Ga0114979_10001220_pt1 | contig 17304 bp, 37 predicted proteins | sample S_140625_EF_Meta_FD_87315 | JGI IMG/M metagenome (GOLD analysis project Ga0114979, IMG submission 87315) | Freshwater microbial communities from Lake Simoncouche, Canada to study carbon cycling - S_140625_EF_MetaG | ecosystem: Environmental > Aquatic > Freshwater > Lake | place: Lake...
AGACATTGACCACAAGGACGGAAACCCGCATAATAACGGAACCTCAAATCTGAGGATCGAACCAATGTCGGTCAACAGAGGGAGAAAATAAATGAAAAACTATTCAATTAATCTAAATCAAAAAAACGCAAAGATGCCGACCAACAAGACACCTTCTCTTAAAGTAGAGAAGAAAGGTTACGGCATGGGCAAGGTTGCCAACAAGGGTCGTGGTTTAGGGAAGTATTAATATGCCGGCTAAAGCCTGCCCAGTTGAGACTCAGGATATCGCAGCTAACCTTGCCAACCGCAAGAAAGCGATCACAACGGCCATGTATGGCCCGTTAAACCCCAATCAGCCGAATGATGATTATTGGACGAAACTTGCCGCCGAGTTTGGAACTACTCCGGAAGAAGCTAAGAAGTCCCGTTGTGGAAACTGTGCAGCTTTTAACATTACTACGCGGATCAAGAACTGTATCGCCCAAGGGCTTGGCCAGGATCAAGGTGATGAGTGGTTGATTATTGAAGCCGGTGACCTTGGGTATTGTGAAGCTTTTGATTTTAAGTGCGCCTCCAAACGGACTTGCAAAGCATGGATCGTTGGGGGACCACTCGATGATTCAAAGGAAAACGAAAAGAAAAGTTTTGTAGAGGCAGTAGAAGAACAGGCATAGTTTATGCCTGAATATTTTCCGGAAAATAATACTCCGCTCAAGACTGATACGGAAGTACGCAGTCTTCAAAAAATCTCCAGTAGTCTGGACAACCTTTCAACTGGAGGGACTGGCGGCATCATTGGCTCTTTCCCTACCGATTCCTTTGGTCGTTTAAGGGTTTCTGAACCTTTCACCCTTTTTGATTCCAGCCATCGCTATCGGGACAATGGGCTTTGGTCGACTTATACTTCTGGCACCGCTTCAGCTACTTTCAACGCGAGCCAGGGTCTCATGGATTTAACAATTGGCACAGCAAATAATGACGAGATAATTCGAGAGACAACAAAAGTATTTTCTTATCAACCTGGAAAATCTTTATTGGTCATGAATACATTTGTTATGAGCCCAGCTAAAACAAATCTCCGTCAGAGGGTTGGATATTATGGCGATGATAACGGAATATATGTTGAGCTTTATGGGAACGCGCTTTATCTGGTAGAGAGATCGTTGGTAACTGGTTCTATGACTGAGAGATTGGTGGCTCAAGCTGATTGGAATGGGGACAAGCTCGATGGGACTGGCCCTTCTGGTATCACCCTCGATATTACAAAAGCCCAGATTTTCTGGATGGATATTGAATGGCTGGGTCTAGGAACTGTTCGTCTAGGATTTATAATTAATGGTCAGTTTATTCTTTGTCATTCGTTTCATCATGCCAATTTAATTACGTCAACTTATATAACAACGGCAAGTCTTCCGCTTCGATACGAAATTAGAAATATAGAAGTTACTTCTAGCTCCAGCACACTCAAACAAATTTGCTCTACGGTTTTATCCGAAGGTGGATATGAATTAAGGGGAGCTCAACAAGCCGTCGGGACTTCAGTTACAAGTCCCTTTAGACTTACCACAGCTGGAACCTTTTATCCAGTCGTTACACTTAGACTAAAGTCTTCCGCTAGCACTCCTCCTGTAGATCGAACGGATGCCATAGTTATTATAACAGCCCTATCTTTGCTTGGAAAAACCACAGGAGACACCTTTAACTGGCAGGTTAGAAACGCAAGTATATCTTCAGGGGGAACGTGGTTGAGCGCTGGCGCCGACAGCGCGGTAGAATACAACCTTACAGCAACAACACTCACGACAGCGGGAAGAACTATGGCGTCTGGTTATTTCAGCACCACCCAGCAAACTGGTGGAGGTATCGATATTCTAAAAGAAGCCCTCTTCGCCAATCAGTTAGAACGAAATGGTATCTTAGGAACAGCCTTTGAGTTTTCTGTTGTTTGCGCAGCGAACAATAACAATGCTGATTTATTTACTTCCGTTGATTGGGAAGAAGTAAGCCGCTAGTTCTTGTGGTATAACGCCAGCTTAGCAACCTTATCAAGCAAGCCCTGGCGTGGTCGATGCGAGTGATCGATCAAGCTCTTAACCTTTTTCTTTTTATTTTTGGCCACGGATTTTTCTAAAACCGATAATCGGAACTTCGCTCCAAGCTAAAGCAATGTGAAGCTCATTGTCCTCAAACCAAACATCTATCTCTGGATTATAGCCATCCTTTAATTTCTGGTGGAGGTCATGGAAAGCCTTACGGGTAATAACCAGCTCTTCCGATTTACCATCGACCGCAGCAGCGGCGAGTAATACACGGAGGAATTGTTCGGATAGTTCGCCGAACTTTGCTTCTGCAAGCTTCTTGGGCACAATTCAATGCTGACTGGCAGGGTTGCCAAGTCAATATAGCTGGGACAAACTGGGGAAATGAGGAACACAAAGCGCGATTTAATTTGGCTGACGTGGCTTGTGATCAGCTCAATCTTTTTGATGATAGTGAAAATTTGCTGGAGACGCGTGGAGAAATTGTGGCGGAAAAAGAAAAACCCCGGGCCCTCCATTTCTGAAGGGACCCGGGGTTAGTCTATGTTATCTGTGAAGGTTAAGAGCCGTATCCGCAACCTGACCTAATTTGGCTAGGATAACCATTATGAGGACATATATTGCTGACCCCCATACTAAGAATCCCGATATGGTCATGAATGCGCATACCGACTCAACTTTATCTTTGAACTTATTTAACGTTTGCAAGTCTTAGGGCCTCCTGGCCAGCAGATACGAATACTCCTTGGAGGACGTCGTCAAGAAACGTATCCCCCATCTCACATTTGAGACTTTCAACTTTCTGCTGGTCAAGATCGACCACACCTTTGAACTGAATCTTATGAATGGTATCATTGATACCCCATAAAATTTCTCCATTAACTTCACTTGTATTTGTCATTCTAATACCTCACTCCAGTACCGACTATTTTTATATCCCTGCAACTTGTCCCACCAGATGAATCTGGCAGTAGCCGCTGGGATTCCATATTCTTGTGAGCATGTCTGCCACTCGTTCTCAAGCGCGAGGTAGTCAGATCTGTTCACGTTCCTATCCCTCTTGTGGATAGACTTCAACACCCTGCGATCGAGGCAAACAACGTTTGACTCTTCGTGATGTTTCATCTCCACATAGAAGCTGGACTTTGCAATCGCCAATCCCGGGACGTTATCAGCAATCCTGTCACGGTATTGCGTCAACGGCTCGTTGGGGTAACGCTCGAAGATATGGGGCTTGGCCTGGAACATCTGATCAAACTTCCAGATGCTCACGGCTTTCGTCCGCCACAGCCCAGTCTTGGTTTGATACAGTTCGAACTGTAACTTGCCAAGGTCAGACTTCCACGAGTCGCGATCTTTGATTGCATTGAATGCCTTCACGTTCTGCTTCCAACCGAAGTTGGCCGCTAGAATTGAGAAGATCCAGAAGCGCCATTCGTCACTACGAGACTTGGGTTTAATCTTGTCCCAGTAGTTGACATAACGGCTAACCTCTCGGGACTTCAGTCCCTCAAATACTTCACGTACCCCAGTCATAAAACAAGGGGAGTGTGACTCCGTCGGGAGACGGATGCTGTCGCACTTCGCCTCCATGCTTCGTTGCATCTTTGTTCAAGACTTCCATCTCCTCAGAGGTGTAGCCACGGATGGAGTCGTTACGGATACCCGTTTCGAAGTCCACCCACTTTTCATCAATCGACAAGAACTTTTGTTCCGTTGGTTTTGTAATACAATAACAGTTCATATTTTATAATCTCCAATCTCGCTTTCGATGGCTTCATCAATCCTGTCCTTGACATCTTGCTCGACGTCCTCGGACTCAATGCCGTTGTCTTCTTTCCAACGGCGCTTGTCAATTTTAAGTAAGGTTTCGTATTTTATTTTCATAGTGTCATTCCTGTCTTGTGCTCGTGAACCATGACATTCAACAAGCCAATGACCTTGGCTTCGAAGGTGTCCATGAATTCACTACTAACTCTCGACGGAACTAACTTCATAGGGGCAAGGCCCATCTCTAGTCTCGTCTTGTTCCGCTCCTTGAACTTGGCACACGCCAAGTCCAGAGCCGACCGCTTGACCGCTGCTTTATTTAATAGACTCATATGTTTTAATGTTTCTTGTAATCAATTGCGAATATGTTTTTGTCCCAACATTTGCGGCATGAACCGCATTTGTTTCCTTGCTTCGAGGATGGGCAGTTAAAGTTACCAGTCATGCTGGCACCCGATACTGTCAACCCAAGACGTTTGGCGATACCCTCTGGGGCAGGGCCATCCATCATTAGAGCCGACAACCGAATGCATAGATTGTCTGGAACCAATCCACCTTGCTCAATGTAACTTGATACAAAGGCGTACTCCCGAGTTGGCAACCAAAAGAAAATGTTTGGTAACTCCCTTGCTACCTCAACAATATTCTTTAGATGCCATACACCTTGGAGATCTCCCGAATCGTGCCAGCGAAAATAAGAGTTCTTAGTTTTGCCGATTAGATACGAGATCGCCTTCACCCAAAGCGGGTCAGCCAGAGACTTGAAACGTTTTTCCATCGCCGCCATGACGTTTGGAAATACATAACGCCCCTTCAGTGCGTAACAAAACGCACAGATACTACCCGCAACCTTCCTCATTTTCTGCCCGATAAGGCAGTGCTTGGCTGGGGTCGAGTATGCGAACCCAGGCATTTTAGAAGGTTTGGATAAGGTGCCGACTATCTTCTCCGCCTCTTTCTTATTTTTAAACAGAGAGTCTGATTTCACGAGTGTAGATCTTCTTGTTCTCATCTTTTTGACTCCAAGGTTTTTTGCCTTCGAATCGTTCCTTGCGAACCAGATTGCTATTGCTGTCCAATCCAGTTGCCTCGCACCATTCGGCAAGAAGAACCGAAGCGTCTCCGCCTCGAAGCTTCAATGTTTCGATGATGGCCACATCCTCTTTGTGCCAGCCCAAACCATAGGGGAACTTGGTCCCCGCTATGTCACGAGCTTGCTTACCTGTATAGATGGCTTCGTTCATGACCGCCTCGCAAGTTCTTCGGCAATGTGTCTTGCGTACAGGCTATCGGATTCGTCGCCTTTCGCAGACCGCTCATCCGTTTTCGGATAAGACGTCTTGAGGTGTTCAAGCTTCTTAATCAATGTTTCTTTTGTCATATATTTAATCTTCATGCAGTTTCCCTTTCATCAATTAGGTTTTGGATTTCCATCTCGATACTCTCTTTGATGGATTGTTCTTCGCTTTCGCAATCAACGCCGTTAAGCGCGGACTCCCAATCGCTTTTGCTGATCTGTTTACCGTCGAAGTAACCATCAAACTCGTCTTGAGTCCAGATCAAGGCGTAGCAGATATCCTTCGAATCCATATCAGCAACTCTGTCTTTCAATTCTTTTTTGGTGTATATCATAATTTCCTTTCAAGTGGGGCGGATGGGATTTGCCCACCCGCCCCGAATGGTTAGCGATTCGATACTGCGTCGAGCAACTGGCGAGCCGCGGCACGGATGGCCGTGACAAGGCTGTCGTCGCTGTCAGTTTCATCGGTTTCGACATCGTCCTCTTCGTAGATGTCGTCTTCCGTGGAGTCATACGACTCGGCGTATGTCTTGGGCAGTGGGCCCGTGTAGTCCGCGACAACTTCGTACTTGGCAGTGCGAAGTTTCTGGAACTCACAGTCATTGGGCACCGACACCACATCCTCGGGGTTGATCTTGACGATCACGACCCGACGATCGGCACCACCGAAGTTGCTGGCATACTCAAGTGAGCCAGCGTGGAATCCGTAAGAACATCCGTTCTCGGCATTGTCGTCCACACTGCGGCGAGCGATGCTCAACACCTGGCCAACTCGGTTAGAGAACTTGCCAGTGTGGTGGTCCTTGTAGTTCTGATCAACCGACTTGTAGGCTAAGAAACAGCCATCCTCAGTGATCGGCATGTTCTTGTGCTCCAAGAATTGATACAGTTGAGCGCGACTGTTGTGGCTCGGATTGTTGTAGAGATTCTCGAGGAACCGAGTCATCGGTTCGACGGGAAGATTCTCTTCCATGAATGCGAGGATTCGTTTGGCGATACGCTCGTCAACGATCTCGCCTCGGTGATACACCGAGCCGTCCTTCACCTCGACGGAGTTCCCCAGATACGCATTGAGCGCATGTGAAATATCCATCAGCTTCTCGATGTCACCTTCCGCGCGACCCTCTGCGATCGCGTTGATAACCACCCGTGCGTTTGCGTGGTCACGACGGAGAGTGTAAGACTTCCCGTTGATGACCGCTGTTATTGTTTCGTCAGTTATGATGTAGTTCATACTTACTGTGTCCTTTCGTTTTTATTTTGTTTTGCGAGCTGCATCAACAAGATGCACATACTCGACAGTGCCTTCGATCGCGTATTCAAGTGCGTCTGTTTGCCAATTTCCTTGGCCACAGAACAATGGATAACGCGAAGCGATTTTGGTTCCTTCAGTTTTCAGATCATAAGAAGGTTTGGGTAACGACGCTTTGAGCTGCCGATACACACCGTTCTTATCATCACAATCAGATCTACCAAGAGCCCAAGAACTTGTGGGTTCATCGAGCCATGCTGGTAGATTTTTATCATTGTCGTCAGTCTTTCCGCCAAGCATCTCCATGATCTTCTCCATGAAGATTCGGAATGGACTGTCGGATTTAACTTCATCCAACTTGCCAGTCTTCTTGTCAACCCATCGGCAAAGAGTGGATTGCTCAAAGAAGCAACCTCTCTCCTTGAACCGATCAGTTCTATAAACACCACGACTATCGCTGAAGTAACTAATCGCGGCAAGACGATCAGCAATCTTCTGAGCCTTGTCGGGGTTATCTTTCAAGAAGGTTCTTGTCCCACACTCGATTGCTTCGTGTAGCATAGTCCAAGTCGAATCGGTTTTCTTTTCGACATCGGCTTGCTTCACGCCGTAGATTTGATCGCAATACCCGATCTCTTTCAAGTATTCTTTTGCCCGATACAGAGGATGATACTCCTCATGCTGATACTTCTTTGTGGGCATCATCCACTTGAATTGATCGAGCACCACAAAGACTTTCTTGCCAGTCTTAGGTGATGGCGCGATTCCCCAATAGTCACTGCGTTTCTCTTGGCGTTGGTATTTGGCAAGCAAGCCAAACACATTCCCCTTGGTGTGCTTGACGTTCTTGTCGTATTCAACCTCATCGCCGTTTTCATCAACTGCTTTTGCTTTCGGTGGAGGCACGGGCAGAGACGACACCTGTTGGAATGTCGTCGTTGCAAACCACGGGAGAGTCTTGTTGAGAAACTCTCGGCCACCGTTCTTATAGTTGATGATAGTGACGGTTGCTCCAGATGGCCCGCCGTTCATCAGCCAGTGACGAACGCGAGCTTCACCCGAACCAGTGCCAGTATCGTTGACCATAACGACCGCGTCTTTGTGGACAATCAGTTCATCGACATCACGATCGACATTGAACTTAGCCTTGCCCCAACTACGCTTGCTTATACTCATGACTTTTACGCCATGAGATTCAAGCAACTCAAGTTCAGTCTGATCTTTCTTGAGAGGCGAAGCACATAGGGGAATTCGATTATCGTCATGCATATCGATTCCCTTCCACTTCAGCTTGCCTTTCAGCTTCTTGACGATGCCTTCACGGAAACTGGAGGAACTATATCCGCCAGTGCCAGTGAACCTACGCAAGATCAAGTGAGCTTGGAAGTAATCCGAAGCCGCTTGAATATCGGCAAGCAAGGTGGCACCCATCGAGTCGATGACTGGATTAAGATGCTTGACCAAGCCTTGGATTGTCTTCTGCGAATACTGCAAGTCCTCACGAGACGGAGCGACTTGGACATCGCCAAGGTCGACCCGCACATAGACTCCAGCATTGATCAGTTGCTTGATAACCTCCGAGCCAGAGAAGTCGGACTTGAGCGGATAAAGCACAAGACCCATTTGGAGCCAGCTAGAACCTTCACCATTGAAAGCCCAGTTCTTCCCCTTGATGATGCCGTCCCTGTATCCAAGGCTGGCATACTCTTTCTCTTCATCTTTGCCAAGGTTAGTGATCGTTGGCTTCACATCGAACACGCGATAGACTTGAATCGCAGTGTTGCGGAACCGACCTACATCTTGCGGTCTGACTGGAATCGATATCTCGACGCCAGACAAATCGTGTGCCTTGGTCTCGCTCAACAGCGAAGCTTTGCCAACCTCGCTCTCGTCGATGTGGCAGTTCCAGATACGCTTCACGCCATCGTTGAAGTCGGTGACCGTAACCGCGTCTGTATACGCGCCATACGATTTGCAACCGATACCAAGACAGCCCGTGAAGGCGTTGCTTGCCCGCTTGTCGCTACCGCCATATGAGCAGAACAACTCCTGGAACTTGACCTTGCCAAGTCCAGGGCCGAAGTCACGAATTGTGAAGACTGGCTTCATGCCAGTCGGAAGCGTGACTTGGATGGGCTTGTCGGTCTTGCCGTTGAGGATGTGACCTTCGCAGGCGTTGGTGCCATACTCACGCACAACCGCTCTGATCGGGTCAGAGTAAGCTTTGCGTAAGATACTGGCGATGTGACCCAGGTTGGACACATCGATCTTGTAGTCGATCGTGTCGGTATCCCCGCTTGATACTGGTGTGTTTCTACTTGACGTGATTATCATTTATTTTTTCCTTTCTATCGAGTTCAACTCTCCAGATGATGGCTTCACCATTCTCGTAACAGGCAGCAATCTTGCGAGCCCGTTCGTAGTGTGTGAATAACTGGTCGTTGAGTAATACATTGTCTTTGTCAAACAAAGCGTAGCCATCCCACTTTGTTATCTCGTCTGCAATCTTTACAGCTTCACTCACCTGTAGGAATCCTACGAGCTGTGAAGTGCCACTCTTCGCTCGAGACGGTTGAAGCCTCGATGATGTGGTTGACTTGCTCTGGTGTAAGATACTTGAGCAGATTGGATTTGAGCAAAGGTTTTGCAAGTCTTGCCTTATCGTGCTCATCCATCTGAACCGTGAAGTGCTGGCCTATCCAGCTTTTGATTCCCTGCTTCGCGGATTCTAGGAATAGACTCCGATACTCTTTGCGTTTCTCATTGGATAGTTTGAGCCACTCGGTCGCCCGACCGAACTCATCTACCACTTCTCTTGGTATTGTTAGTTCCATATTGTGTCCTTTCATTTTGGTTTTCGTTTGTTTCCAGCCTATCGGCCAGACTGCTACCCCGCCGTCCGAGCGACGGGGCAGAGTGTCTAGTCGCTTAATTCAGCCGCCCTATCTTGCGCGATTTCTTGAGTCGCGGAATACAAGGCTTCTTGCGCGGCTTCAACAAGTTCTTTCGAAGGCTCGGGGACTTCCTCCGTGCCATCGTCTGGATAGATTGCCAAGCTATCGAACTCACATTCTGTGAACTCGCTTGACTCGACAATCCTGCTGTCGTAACCACGCGAACCCCAGAACTCATAAGAACCGATTCCGATATCTTCGGTCTCGGTATTGTGGATGGCTGTGCCAGTTACCGAATACTTCTTGCCGTCGTATTCGAACTTCACATCATCCGCTTCGACTTCGATTCTCATAATCCATTCAGAGCTAAGAAGTTACGGCCATCATCAGCCGCTTTCTGCGCGTCTGTCCTCTTGTATTTTTTGCGAGTGAACCCACTCACAATCTCCATACAGAGTTTAGGTGTTACGCCTCGTGACACACGCATCCGACCACCCGATCGAATGTGAGTCTCCAAACCCTGGATAGCCATCAATAGGCGAAACCTATTGATGCTTTCTCCTGTTATCATAGTACCGCAGTTTAGTTGTTGTACGCTCATAGTGTCCTCCTTATGTAATGATTGCGCGGTTGTCTTGAATGACGATGCTACGGGCATCGCCCCATACAACTGCGAGTGGTTGCTTCCTGCGTTTTCGATCGTGTGTAGCCACACGACAGTCAAAGCCCTTGATGGGGACGCACTGGTTCTGGTAGTGGATTGTCCACCAGATATCTTTGCGTCGTTGCGTCAAAGGTTTGTTGAAGTGGTAGAAGAATCTCATGCACGGTACCACCCAGCAAATTTACTGAGGTAAGTCGCATGATTTGCGATGAGACCGCTAGCCTTCTTCTTCATCCAAGCTCTTGCCCTACATTCTTCTCCATTCTCTTTTGCAGAGTCTAGATCAACAACGTAGAGCGTTGTTCCTTTGGGTAGTTTGTACCCGCCAACTATTCCGTCTTCAATATAAACAATCAATGGTTCCATATATCCTCCTTTAGTCCGACGCGTGGTGATAAATCATCTCGTATAAAAGATCGGGATGTTCATCAGCCAGCTCGTTAAGTTCCTCGTCGCTCATCTCAGTGCCATCTTTGAACTGACCAGCACTGAAGTAGGCGTCGGAGAAGTCTGGAGCGTCTCTGCCATCAACACCGTCAATCTCGAGGGAACCAGTGTCCACAACCTTGCGGGTCACTCTTCCGTTCTTCAGCGTGTGTTCTCGCAGGAGAACAATCAAGCCTTCTTTTTTCAACTGGGCTTGCTCCATAAGCTGGAGGTCTATAGTTGTTATCTGATACTGATACCACGCTTTGCTCATCTCAGCTTTTGAGATTATCGGACGATCGGTTTTGCTCTCAAACTTATCGTAGTCTTCTATTTTCATATAGCTTCCTCCACTGGTTTGATTTGATATCCATATGCCCAATGCCCATTGTCCAAATCGAAAACGCAGTTCTCGATAATGGTTGTAGGCACCCAAGGCACAAGGAGTCCGTTTTCTTTTTGGCCTGGGCGGACGAGTTCAATCCTATGAACCTTCGCCTTCTCCCAGCCATCGTTGCCAAAGCTTCCGCGCCACCACACGGTGTCGCCTTGCCTAATCTCTTGAGGTGTCAGCTTGGCAGTCATCGCACCATCTCCTCGATGAACATCGGGGTATATTCGCCGACATAAGCCCAGCGGGTATTGAAGTTGAAGTATTCTTCAGCTTCATCCCAGCTCCACTTGTTGTCGAGTTGAAGTTGGTGGATGCAGGAAAAGATTCCATACACCGCCACTTGTGCTCCGTGTTCACCATCTCGATAGGCAAGCCCAAGGAAAGCTTTGTCCAAGCCATCGGCTAGGATGATGTTTTCCTTGTGGTCGTCATCAGCGTAGATGTCGATGAAGTCGAGTATCTTGAGCCTATTGCGCTGGTCTTTGGGCGACTTTCCATGAAGAAGCCTTGTAGTTAGGTCTTTATTGGACATTCCACTAAGAAGAAGCTTAAACTCCTCTCTGGTAAGCTTTTTCTTAACTGATTTCTTCTTGGTAGCCATTGGATTCCTTTCTCATAAGGGCATCGACTTTGGCTTCGATGGCCTTGATGGTTCCGACAAACGCATCGAGTTGAGTTTTCTTCAAGCAACCAGAGTTGAAGTGATAATACATCTCATCACTGGGACCTCTCCCCTGACTTGTGTATCGGTACACGGGCCCAACGTGACACACTGCCCGATAACCTTCGGGGTCAGTGTAGTAGAACGCGTAAGCTCCGCCCTCTGATAAGGTTGGAACTCTGTTTGTTCTAATGGTTATCTTCCCTTTCGGGAAGGCTGCCGTTGAGGTTCGGTCGATAGGGGTCAGCCCGAGCCTGCGCTGGAGCGTTCCCTTCTCGGCCACAACTTCGATTGGGTAACTCATTTGCTCAACTTGATCATCAGCGAACCGATGACAAGCTCCACGTAAATGATTACCGATTCGGTTGAAGGATATAATTCAAACCCGAGAGGCTTGAACTGCAAGCTTGCAACCATTACTTTTTCGAACCGATTCGAATAGAATCGATTTATAAAGAATCCGCAACGCATCCACTCCCAACCAAGTTTAACTTTAGTCATTGTCGTTCTCCTCGTTGTTAATTGTTTCTTCAATGTCGATTCCCTGCTCCTTCTTGCGGGCACGGAACAACCAGTCACCAGTCCACGAGCGGATAACCGCAAGCAGACGGCGGAAGGTTGGGAAACGCCACGGGCGTTCCAGCTCACCCAAAGGCAAGCTAACCCAGCGGGCATCACCGACTTTCACATTCAGTTCCTTCGGCACCATCGTGTCGTCGGTGTAGATGTCGCCAGCTACCTCGACCACGCCAGTGTTCAGACGGAACTTCCGCCCAAGGTTGTGACCTTTCAGGATCTCAATCATTTGGGCATCGACCCAGATTTTATCTCCAGGTTTCAACTGATTTCCTCCAACGCCATCTTGAGAAGGCGGTTGATCAGGATCACAGCCGTCACGATTGAGGCTGGGATAACTAGGAACGCGCATACTAGCTGGATGATGATAGTTGCCACCTCGAAACACTCCGCCCAACTCACGAGACAACCTCGAAGTTGATGCGGGTTCCGAACGCGCGGTTGTTGTGGTGAAGCTTGGTCAAGGATTCGGCACGAGCCTGATCCATGTCGCGGATGGCATCGTCCTCGCTGATTCCCTCACCACTCCAGCCATTCAAGCTGGCAATATAATAACGGCCGCTCAGACTCCCGTCCGATGATACGCCGTGCTTCACTTCGATTTCGATCTTATTGTTATTTCTGACTTTGAAGAACATATTAAATGTTCCTTTCTTGGTTAGTGTTACTTTTGTTTCCAGCCTATCGGCCAGACTTGTGCCCCCGTGCTAGGGGGGCACTCTGTCTATCCGCCTAGTTCTTTCCGTGCCAAAGCGTTGGTGATGGGGTTTGGTAAGCTAACCAAATCCACAACTTAATTGTCTCGACACTCATCCGCAGAGAACCCAAGCCAGCCCATGCTGTTTGGTTACCTTGTTCTTCTGATACGCTTGGTCGGGAGTCATCATAGCTTTCTTGATGATCGCCCGATGGATGTCAGTCAACGCATACTGATATTCCAAGCCTTCTTTCCGCTTGAGCGCGATAGTGGCTCGGCTCTGGCGGTTCGCCATCTTGACATTCCTTTGCCAGTCTTTCTTATTCAGTCTGCGACCATAGTAAGCTTGGCTGGCATTGGTCATGATATACTTGGGGTCGATAGATCTACCGATCATATGTCCCTCCCTCCGCTTTGGGTGATGAGCATCTTCCACTGACCCATCCTCCAGATGTGAGCTCTGCGACGGAACAGTTGTCCCGGGCCTTGGCATTCGTCCCTGTCCACATCAATCCAGCTCGCATATTCCAGCGAGTGAACGAACGTAGAGTCATAGAAGTTGGGCAATGGCATCTCGGATTCGAAGACATACCAGTGAGTCCAAGCGTCATCCGAGGGTTCCTTTGCCACATCAAACTTTCGCTTGCCGACATACGCCGACATAGGGTGAAAGTTTCGTGTTCCTTCCTTGACCAACTTGCCATAGTACTCGACTCCGTTGAGTTGAATGTAAGCATCGATTGGTAGTATCACGCTCATTTGTTTACCTCCCCGTAGCCATCGCATTCCTCGCAATCGCGGACGTTGGAGTTGTTCCAGTCCAAGCCCGTGCCCTTGCAAACAGGGCAGGCAGTCTTGGTAGGGTCTGCACCTTCCGCTGTGCCCGCGGCGAAAGCTCCGAACTGCTCGGGGCTCCAGCGGGTCTGGCCGTTGATTTCGCGACTCATACTGTTTCCTCCTTTTTGGGCATCGAGTTTTGCTGCGAGCTTGACTATCCGCTCGTTCCTATCCTCGTGCCATTTTTTGTCAATTAGCGACCAATTGATAGTGTTTCTATGCTTGAGCATGGTTGTCTCCTTTTGGTTATTGCGAGCGACCGCCAGCATCAAGCACATTCCTTAGTGCCGAACGCTGACCGACCCTGCGCGAAATTCGTTTATAGTTTGCATAGCTATCTGGACTCATCACATTGATTGCCCCCGCTGTTTTATCCGAATAGACCATAGCTCCCTTGACCTTGACTTCAGGGTGCAGAAAGGCACATCCCTTGCACTTTGAAAAGCCCAGGTTCAAGCGTGCTGGTTCAATCAGATCGTCGCAGACAACGCACTTCATTTGCCTGCCTGAATGATAAACAGGAGCACCCGCTGACGGCGGAGTGCCTCTTGCCTATCGGCTGCAATCGGCTCGTCCCAAGACTCGTGTGCAAGCTGTGACTTGTGGTCGAGATAGCGAAGATACTTCTTGATCTTCTCATACTCCTCATAGACGGACTTGGCCACCTTGCGGGGCTTGGGCTTGGTCACCTTGGGCTTGACCACCTTGACTGGCTCGGGCTTGACCTCGGGCTTGAGCATCGGGTGGAATAGGTTGGCCAGTGCGTGGCGGTTCTGGAAGACCACTGCCAGCTCACGGCGGAACCCATCCTGCCCAGCTTGGGCAAACCTTATCTTACGGATCAGCCAAGCTATGCGGTTGTGTACATTGAATGGTTCAATGCGCCCATCCTTGAGCAGATACTTCTGCAAGGGCTTGGGCTGGTGGGATAGCTCCCTTGAGCGGGAGGGATAGCTTGGGCTATCCAACCGATACTTGTGCTTGGTCGGGTCACTCACAAAGCCAAGTGCCACAGTCGCAGCTCCGGGAATCTTACCCGTCCACACTACTGGGTCATTGCCATTCTTGGACTTGATGGTCAAGGTGCAGTTGGCTCGCATGCTCTGGCGACGCCCAACCTGTGGGATGTAGGGCTTGCTTGCCCGTAGGTACAGGTCGTCCCACCTGCCTGATGCAGACATAGTGTCGTGCACCTCACGCTTCCGCATGTCCTTACGGAGCTTGCCGAAGTTCTGTAGATACGCTGGGTTACTCATTGTGGTTTAGTGCCTTTCTTGGTTGGTGTTTCATTGATTCAAAGATGCATTGACCTAATGCACGATGGGTCATAAGATAGGCTCATGCCCAAGTCCTTGAACATTGACTGGAAAGCTGTTGAACGAGACTTCGTTAGTGGTAAGACTCGAAGCTTCATTGCATCGCAGTATGGCTTGAGTCTCAACACTTTGGATAGTCGCTCCCGTAGGTGCAAGTGGGTTGCACGAAAGGAAGCCAACATTGTTCAGCTCAAACAGAAAGTAGATAAACAGATTGTGCAGACTGCTACTGATAAGCAGGCTCAATATCTTACGAGGATCGCTAATCAAGTTGACCATAGCTTGGATGTCCTCGAAGCCGAGATGCCTGGAAGCCGAAAAGAATTGCGTGAACATATCGATGTGCTTGAGAAGGTTGACCGCATTGCCCGTCCCACATTGGGCTTGGCTTCGCAGAATCAAGGAAGCAATGGCAAGACAATCGTGAACCTCGCAGTGCTTCGCAATGACACCGTTGCTGGTCAGGTTATTGATTCTTAGATTCATTGAAGCAAGAGCTATAGCTACTTGGCATTGATGATAGTGAATTTTTGAAAAACGAAAATTGGGGGAGGGGATTGCTCCCCTCCCCCAACCTTCAGAGGATATTTACTTATCCCTTTATAACGCCAACCTGAACAAGCGATTTGGAGAGATTGTCGGCGGCCACGCGGTCGTGACCATTCTCCACCAATGCTTCCCGTAGGGCGATGCGTTTGTTTGTCGCCGTGGCCACGATGGTGCGTGTGCCACTCGCCATATTCTGATGTAGGCGAGTGATATTGTATTCACCTTCGGTTGTTGCCTTGGCGAGTTGTGCCAATCCCACGATGCCTTGTTTATTGAATGCGTGTTGCATTTCGCCGTGAACTTTGGATGCATCCTCCGCACTCATCACTCGCATTTTCACCATACTATCCACGAACATATCGTGACGAATCAATCGCATCCCGCTTCCAAGAATCACCCCTTGGCGATTCACTGATGCGAACAAGGGAGAGATTTTCGCCTTGGTTCGCTTGTTCACTCCGCCCTCCCTTACCACAATCTTCTCCGCATAGGCCTTCGCCTTTGCGTGTAGGGGTGACAAGGTTGCGATGGTCGCCGTGTTGGCGAGTTGCGTTGCGATTGCTTTTACTTTGTTAGCCATATGTTTAGTTTCCTTTTTGGTTTTGGTTTGGGCACCCGCTCTCCGTTGTGGAGGGCTTCGTCCCACATATTATACGCACCCCTCCCCCTCCCCCCAATTTTCAAAAGCGATACCAAAGTAGCCCAACTTTAAAAATTTATTTTATTTTTTATTTTTCGATGATCAAAGTAACACCGAGCCGGGCGGCCAAATAGTCAGACGGAAAGATATCGCAATCCTTGCTCTCGCGGTAAGCAATGTATTTGACGCCGTATCGGGCCGCTTCCAGGACGCAAGCTTTACATGGCGGATAAGTCACGGCCAAAAGGTGGGGCTCGCCAGGTCGACTGTAAGCAAGGGCGTTGGTCTCGGCATGGACCATAAAGTCCCGCCGGTAGTCGCGGTCCAAAGATTCCTGTGTGGTTAATTCAAAGCCAGGCGGATATCCGTTGTATCCAATCCCGCAAACGGAACCGTCCTGCCGAAGCACTGCCGCGCCGACTCGAACGAACTGATCCTGACTTGTCTTTGCCGCGGCGTCTGCCAGCCGCATAGCAAGGCTAATCCACTTTGTCTTTACCACCGGCTTTGGCTTCCTCTTCTTTGATGTAGTTCAAAAAGTGGGAAATGCTCCCGCGGTATACATAAGATCCTTCGTGGCCTAAATCGATCTTGGTATCCATCATAATCTGGTACTGCTTTTCTTTAAGCTTCTCGCAAAAGATAAAGTCCTCGGAAAGGAACTCTCCGTTGTAGATCCCGACTTCAAACACATTGTGGATGTACTCAGTCTGAGAGTCCTGGTACTTGCCAGATCCGCCAACAGTATGATTAGGGTTAGCTTTCAGTTTAAGGTCAAGATGATTGGAGTCTTCGACTAGCCGTTCCATTGCTTCGCGGGTTACCCGAAGGAATCCGGTGCCGATACGGTCAACCTCAAGCAGACCGCGCTCATCAGGATCAAGATTGCCGCGCTTTAGCTGTACGGTGAACTCCGTGGTATGGGCGAGCTTCTTACGGTAAGTCGCGCCGACGATGTGCTCATCATGCAGGCAAAGTTTCAAAAGGTCGGTTGGATTCCAGGAAATATCCGAATCAATCCAAACCAGCATCTCGCTCTTGGTCTTCAGGAACTCTCGGAGTACCCGATTGCGGGCCATCTGAATCACCGAGTGACCATTCAGGATAATGGCGTGGAGTTCAATGCCGTAGTTTTGGAACAGGCTGACGGATGCGGCAAGCGAGGTTGTATATCCGCTGGTAATGGGGCCGTAGGCTGGGGTTCCAATGGTTACGATTTTGGGGGGTGCTCTCATTTGCGTCTCCTTTTCGATTTGTATTCGTTGCTGATCCCGGCAGGTGGGACTTTCCACTTACCGAAGTTTGAT
>Ga0114979_10001221_pt1 | contig 17297 bp, 15 predicted proteins | sample S_140625_EF_Meta_FD_87315 | JGI IMG/M metagenome (GOLD analysis project Ga0114979, IMG submission 87315) | Freshwater microbial communities from Lake Simoncouche, Canada to study carbon cycling - S_140625_EF_MetaG | ecosystem: Environmental > Aquatic > Freshwater > Lake | place: Lake...
CGCACCTCGTCCTTGAACAGCTCGCGCAGCGGTTCCACCAGGGTCATGCCCATCTTCTCGGGCAGGCCGCCGACATTGTGGTGCGACTTGATCGTCACGGACGGCCCGCCGGAAAAGCTGACCGATTCGATGACATCGGGATAGAGCGTGCCCTGGGCCAGGAACCGCGCCCCGCCCACCGATCTGGCATGTTTCTCGAAGACTTCGATGAACAGCCGCCCGATGGTCTTGCGCTTGACCTCGGGGTCGCTGACCCCTTCCAGCGCGCCCAGGAACAGGTCGGATTCATCGGCATGGATCAGCGGCATGTTGTAATGGTCGCGGAACATGGTCACGACCTGCCCGGCCTCGTCCTGGCGCAGCAACCCATGGTCGACGAAGACGCAGGTCAGCTGATCGCCAATCGCCTCGTGGATCAGCACGGCGGCCACCGAACTGTCCACCCCCCCGGAAAGGCCGCAGATCACCTTTTCGCCGCCAACCTGCGCGCGGATCTTTGCAATCGCGTCTTCGCGGTAAGCCCCCATCGTCCAGTCGCCGGTGAAGCCGGCCAGGCGGACGAAGTTTTCATACAGCTTTGCCCCCTTGGGCGTGTGGTGCACTTCGGGGTGGAACTGCACCGCAAAAAAGCGGCGTGCGAGATCGGCGGTGATGGCGAAGGGCGCGTTGGGCGAGGTGCCAAAGACCTGAAAACCGGGGGCGATTTCAGACACATGGTCGCCATGGCTCATCCAGACCTGTTCGCGTCCGTCGGCGAACCAGCCGTCCAGCAGAGCCATACGATCCGAACACGGTGTGACATAGGCGCGGCCGAATTCCGCCGTGCCATGCCCGCGTTCCACCTTGCCGCCCAGGCAATGCATCATCACCTGTTGGCCGTAACAGATGCCCAGGATCGGCACGCCCAGCCCGAAAGCGGCTTTCGGGGGCATCGGCGCGCCTTCGGCAAAGACCGAGGCCGGCCCCCCCGAGAAGATGATCGCCTTTGGCGCGAACTCTGCCAGGAAGGCGTCAGTGACCTTCTGAAAAGGATGAATTTCACAATAGACGTTCAGCTCGCGCAGGCGGCGCGCAATCAGTTGCGTCACTTGGCTGCCGAAGTCGATGATAAGCAGGCGCTGATGCGGCATCATCGTTGCCGGATATGGGGAACGGGGTCGCATTGCAAGGGGGGAACCAAGCGGGAAATTTTCAGTCTTGATCCTCAAAGGGCTGGGTTCTGCCTCAGGGACACTCTATCTCATTTGAAGAAGATAAAGGGGGGGGGATGATGCGCAATCGGCTTGCAACATTTCTTGTGGGTCTGGCCATCGCGGCCATCCTGCTGTTTTCGTTTGGACGCGACGTCATGACCCCGGCGGCGACGCCGCTGGCCATCGTTTCCGGGTCAGAGAACCGGGCACTGGAACCGCTGATCCTTGACTGGGCAGCGCAGAACAACCTTGCACCAACGATCACCTATCTTGGGTCAGTGGATATCTCGCGCGAGATCGGCAAGGGCACCGAAGCTGCATATGATGCCGTCTGGCCGGCGAATTCGTTGTGGCTTCAGCTTGGCGACACACAAAAGGTCATAAAGCACCCGCAATCGATCCTGCGGTCGCCGGTCGTTCTGGGTCTGCGCAAACCGATTGCAGAATCGCTTGGCTGGGTCGGACGGGATGATGTGACGATCCAGATGATTGAACAGGCGGCGGCAGCGGGCAAGTTCCGCCTGGCAATGACGTCGGCAACCCAGTCGAATTCCGGCGCATCGGCCTATTTCGGGTTTCTCTATGCAATGGCGGGCAGCCCCGATGTCTTGACATCCGATATTCTTGCCGATCCGGCCTTGCAGGACCGGGTGCGCAGTTTTCTTGCAACCGTTGACCGGTCGTCAGGGTCATCCGGCTGGCTGAAGGATGCGCTTGTTGCCAACCCCGATGCCTATGATGCGATGTTCAACTACGAATCTGCAATTCTTGAGGCAAATCAGGCCCTGACTGCGGCGGGGCAGGAACCGTTGTACATCATTTATCCCGCGAATGGCCTTTCGGTGGCGGACAGCCCGCTTGCCTATGTGTCGAAAGGCGATGCGGCAACGGAAGCAGCATTTTTGTCTCTGCAGGAATTCCTGCTTTCGCCGGAAACACAGAAAACACTGTCCGGGCTTGGCCGCCGGTCAGGGTTGATCGGGATGGACGCCGAAGGGGCCGATCCGGCGGTGTGGCGCAGGGATTGGGGGGTGGACCTGACTCGTGCGATTGCACCGATTCCCACACCGGAGGCCGGAGTAATCGCCGAGGCGCTGCGGCTGTATCAGACCGAACTGCGCAAACCTTCGCTGACGATCTGGGTCCTGGATGTGTCAGGGTCGATGGAAGGGCAACCGATAGAAGAAATGAAGCAGGCGATGCGACTCCTGCTGGACAAGAAGGCAGCGGCAGTGAACCTGTTGCAGCCGTCGCGCCGTGATGTGGCCATCATCCTGCCGTTCAGCGATACGACGCTGGCCCCGATCCTTGCAAAGGGTGATTCCGATACCGTGTTGGAATACGCGCTGACGCAGGTGAACGCTTTGGAGGCCGGTGGCGGAACCGACCTTTATCTGGCATTGGATCAGGCGCTTGAACTGCTTCAGACCTATGCCGATGATGGCACGCTGCGCGATTATCTGCCAGCGATTGTGGCCATGACGGACGGAGCATCAGACACCGTCAACCGCGATGCGTTTCTGGCCGATGTCGCGGCGCGCAGCTTTGGACGTGATGTGCCGATCCACGCCATTGCCTTCGGCAATGCCGACGAAGAACAGTTGCAGGCCCTGACCGATGGGTCAATCGGGCGGTTGTTCCAATCGGATGATGGCCTTGCCGAGGCCCTGCGTCAGGCCAAGGGGTACAACTGATGCAGTTGCCCGACGGTCCCCGGCAAGTCGTTGCCGGATTGCTGGCAGGCGCAGTCTTTCTGCTGCTGTTTCTGGGGGTGCCGCTGGTCTGGTGGGCGGCGCTTGGCCTTTCGCTGGCAGCTTTCGCTGCATTCCTGATCATCATCCGCAAACGCGCGACCGCAAGTGAGGTGATGGTTGCCGAGCGTGTGTCAAAGGCCGATCTGGAGGCGGCAGCCGCAAGTCTGGCCTCTGCCGGGGTCCGGCTTCGCGCAGCGTCGGAAGTGGCACCTGTGGCGGTACGCCCGGATCTGGCGGGTATGGCCGATCATGTGCTGTCGATCCGCGATCTGATTTTGTCTGACCCGAATGATTACCGGCTGGCGAAACCCTTTGTCGGCTTCTACCTGCCCAAGATCGTTGAAACGGTGGAAAGCTATGTCGCCCTTGCCAGGCTGTCACGGGGCGATCAGTCAGAGCGTCTTGCCGAACTTGGCGAGCGGATCAAGGATTTTGGGCCGGTGGTGCGCAAGATCGACCGTGCCTGTCTGGACAATGACCTTGCCGCCCTGGAGTCAGAGGTGGACGCGCTGGGGTTCCAGATGAAGCGAATTGCGGGGGGATCAGCATGAACCGGACTGTCCTGGGCCTGGTGATTCTGGGGGTAATTGCCGCCATTGCCGTGGTGGCAACGCAGTTTGATTTCGGGGCCGTGTTGCGGCAGGCCAAGGGGCGCGACCCTGTTGACGTGTCGATCTTCTACGGCGGCGAAAAGACTGCACTGCTGGCCAACCCCGCCGTCGCTGCAATCATCCGCGACCGCTTCCGCATCACGCTGGATGCCACTCGCGCCGGGTCCATCGAAATGGCGACGACGCTGAACACAACCGGCAAGGACTGCCTGTGGCCGTCGAACCAGGTTGCGGTGGAACTGGCGCGGCAGTCGGGCAAGTCCGTTCTGGCCGAAGAGACGGTCTTCAACTCTCCGATTGTCTTCTATGCCTGGGCGGATGTCGCTGACGCGTTGACCCGCGCCGGGGTGGTCAGAAGCAGCCCGGAGGGGCTGTTGGCCGATGTCGGAAAGGTCGGCAGCCTGATTGCCGACGGCAAACGCTGGAAGGAAGACCTTGGTCTGAACATCTACGGTCCGTTCAAGGTCATTTCGACCGACCCGGAAAAGTCGAATTCGGGCAATATCTGGGCAGGTCTTCTGGCCACCAGCCTGAACGGCGGCGAGGTGCCGACCGAAGCCACCCTGCCGGCGCTTCTGCCCCGGATTGACGCGTATTTCGCTGCGCAGGGCTATATGGAAAGCTCTTCCGGCGACCTGTTCGAAAGCTTCCTGAAGCAGGGTATGGGGTCGCGCCCGATCATTGTCGGGTACGAAAATCAGCTTGTGGAATTCCTGAAGCAGAACGAGGCATCTGCCGATCTTATCGCGGCGAAGATCAAGGTGATCTACCCGGAGCCGACGATATTTGCGTCTCACCCGCTGATATCGCTCACCCCCGCCTGCAAACGGCTGGCCGAAGCATTGACAGACCCGGAGTTGCAGCGGATTGCCTGGGCAGATCATGGGTTCCGCACCGGGCTGATCGGGATTGAAAATGATCCTGCGGCCATTTCCGTGGTGATGTTGCCCGAGTCGGTGGCACAGGTTGTTCCCATGCCCTCTGCCGAGGTGATGACAGACATCATTGACTCCATCCGGCAATAAGTTGCGGAAGCGACACGGTCAGATGTCGGTTTCCCCCCGCAGGTGACGATTCCGCCGGACGGGGCGGCGGGGATTGCGGGCATAACCGGCGCAATTCCCGAAGGGTCGGGCACGGAGGATTCGTGATGAGCGATGTGGCAGTGGCAGGGCGGCGGGCACGGGGCGGCGGCGGATCGGCACGGCGGGCAGAGCGGACAGCGGTCAGTTTTGACGTGGCAGGCTATATCCAGCGCAACATCCCGAACTTCGAGATCCTGAACGAAGAGGCGCTGCAGATCATCGAATGGAACGCGGAAACCGTGCTGGAGGAGATCGGCGTCAATTTCGTCGACAACCCGGCAGCCCTGGACCTCTGGCGGGCCGCCGGGGCGACGGTGAAGGGCGAGCGGGTGCATATTCCGCGCGGCCTTGCCCGCAAGCTGTGCTCGACCGCCCCGTCCAGCTTTACCCAGCATGCGCGCAACCCGGCGCGGTCGGTAGACATCGGCGGGCGCAACCTGGTGCTGGCCCCGGTGTATGGCCCGCCCTTCGTGCGGGACCGCGAGGGCGGGCGGCGCTATGCCACCATCGCCGATTTCCGCAATTTCGTGAAACTGGGCTATATGTCGAAATGGCTGCACCATTCGGGCGGCACGGTCTGCGAGCCCACCGATGTGCCGGTGAACAAGCGCCACCTCGACATGGTGCTGGCGCATATGGAACTGTCGGACAAACCCTTCATGGGGTCGGTGACCGAGCCGGTGCGGGCGCAGGATTCCATCGAAATGTGCGAGATTCTGTTCGGCAAGGACTTTGTGGCGAACAATACGGTGATGACGAGCCTGATCAACATCAACTCGCCACTGACCTTCGATTCGACGATGATGGGCGCGCTGGAAGTTTATGCCCGCGCCGGTCAGGCCGCGATCATCAGTCCCTTCATCGTCGGCGGGGCCATGGCCCCCGTAACCGTGGCGGGGACGCTGACGCAGGTGCTGGCCGAAGTGCTGGCAGGCGTGTCCTATTCGCAGCTTGTCCGCCCCGGCGCGCCGGTGATTTTCGGGGCCTTCGTGACCAGCATCGACATGAACTCGGGCGCGCCCACCTTTGGTACGCCGGAAGCGTCGCATATCACCTATGGGGCGGGGCAACTGGCGCGGCGGCTGGGGCTGCCCTACCGGTCGGGCGGGGCCTTTTGCGGATCGAAGCTGCCGGATGCACAGGCAGCCTATGAAAGCGCCAATTCGCTGAACATGGCGCTGTTGTCAGGCGTCAACTTCATGCTGCATGCCTGCGGCTGGCTGGAGGGTGGGCTGGTGTCGTCCTACGAGAAATTCGTGATGGATGCCGATCAGCTGGGCACGCTGCACCATCTGGCCAAGGGCATCATCATGGATGAGAATGGCCAGGGCATGGATGCTATCCGCGAGGTTGGCCCGGGCGGGCACTTCCTTGGCTGCGGACACACGCAAGCCAATTTCAAGAGCGCGTTCTGGCGGTCGGAACTGTTTGACTACAAGCCCTTCGAGACCTGGGACGAGGAAGGTGCACGTGACACCGAAGCCCTTGCGTCTGAACGTGTGGCGAAGATGCTGGGTGACTATCAGGCACCTGCGCTTGACGAAGGCACGGCAGAGGCGCTGCACGACTATGTGGCGCGCAAGAAAGCCTCGGTGCCAGACGCGTTCATCTGACCGGTTGCGGCAGGACCGGAACAGGCCGCCGCTGATGCCGGCGGCCTGCGTCGATTCAAGGGATCACGTCTGCGGGTCACGCGGCAACAGGCGCGCTTCGGCCATCAGCGCGATCAGCAGATCGACATGGCGGACCGCATTATACCCTGTGGCACCGGTTCTGCGCACTTGCTCAACCTCATCTTCCGCCTCAAGCAGCCGGGCCACCGAAACCGGCGGCGGGGGGGCTGCCAGGGTGCCGATCAGCCGGCGCAGGTCGCGGTCGCGCCGGTAATCCGGCAGGCCCAAGCGTGCCGCCTGAATCAAAAGACGCGGTCGCTGTAACCGGGCGATGTGGCTGCGCAATTCCGTCATGAGACCTCTCCAGCAGGGAAAGGTCCACTCTGCCGCGCTGCAACCGGGCGTTGCGCAATGTGGCGCATTGCGCGCGCGGGGTTACGGATTGCTTTAACAATTGTAAAGAATTATCGGCAAAAGACCTGCGTTAACAAACAGGTAAGATATGCGCGCCAAGGTAGTGTCTGCCCGTGCTTCCGCCGCCACCGTGCACCCGGGTCTTGGGCGTTCGGGGCAAAGCGGATCAAACATCGGCCCGGTCGGACCCCTGCCGGCCTGGCTGCCGGATTCCGTGCGGCTGTACCTGGATCACACCGAAACGGGTCAATCCCTGCGGTCCCTGGCCCGCCGCGAGGGCTGTGCCGCTTCGACCGTGCTGCGCCAGGTCCGCCGTTACGAAAACCGCCGGGACGACCCGCTGGTTGACGAGGCTCTGGCCGCGCTTGGAAAGGCGCATGGCCTGCGCCGCCCTGTACCCGTGAAGGAGAGTGACCCCGCCATGACCGCCCCGATCCGTGCCGACCACATCATGATGGATGACGCCACCATCGCCCGCGAGGCGCGCCGTATCCTGCGCCGCCTGTCAGAGCCGGGTGCAGTGCTTGCCATTGCCCAGGATATGGAAAAGGCCGCCGTCCTGCGTGCGCTGCCCGATGGGCGCACAGCGCATCTGGGCACGGTGGACCGCCCCGTGGCACAGGCCTTTGCCCTGAAGGGCTGGATCCTGTGTCGCAAGCCGGGGAGGGTTTCAAGCTATGAGCTGACCGGCCCCGGACGCGCGGCCCTGCGACAGCTTGCAGAAGACAGGACGGCCCGTCCCGGCGCGGACGAGGCAGGGGGCGACGCCGGGGATGCCGGGCAGCGCATCCGCTATGGGGCGGTCGAAAGCCCGATTGCGCTGCTGGGACGCCGGCGTGACAAGGACGGCAAGCCCTTTCTGGAAAGTGCCCTTGTCGATGCCGCCGAACGGCTGCGCGAAGATTTTGAACTGGCGCAGATGGGTCCGCGTGTTGCCCAGAACTGGGACCGGTTTCTGACCGGGGGGGATCGCGGCAGTTTCCGGTCAGACGGCGGACCGGCAGACGGTCCGCGCGCCGCACGCGAACGTGTGGCGGCTGCGCTGGCCGAACTTGGCCCCGGCCTTGGCGACATGGTTTTGCGCTGCGGCTGCTATCTGGAAGGGCTGGAGGTCACCGAAAGGCGGATGGGCTGGTCGGCCCGATCCGGCAAGATCGTGCTGCGGATCGCACTGCAGCGCCTGAGGCGGCATTATGACGAACGGTATGGAAAGTCCGGTCCGCTGATCGGCTGATCCCGGCGCATCATGCAAAGACGGCGCGAAAGGCAAGGGCTGCCGACAGCAGGCCAAGCCACACGGCGGCGCTGCGGCGCACCAGCGGCGACAGACCCGACACGGCGCTGTTGCCGCGACGCGCAAGGACCGCGCCAAGGCTGATCCAGGCAAGGGCGGCACAGCAGACAAGTCCTGCAAACACGGCGGCCCGCAGGGGCAGGGAAGGGCCCGGAAGCAGCACAAGGCCGATGATCAGCGCCTTCGGGTTCAGCAGGGTTGTGACGAAAACGCGCCGGGCTGTGACCGTAGACGGACCGTCTTGCCGCGGGATCGGGCAGTGCCACATGCGGATCGCCAGCCACAGCACCCAAACGGCAGCCGCCGCCGTGACCAGTGGCAGCAAGCCGGGCACGGCGGCCATAAGCCCGGCACCGGCACTGGCCAGCGGGACCACCACGCAAAGATAGGCGCAAAGTTCCACGGGGATCAGTCCCGCCGCCGCCCGCGCGCCGCGTTCTGCCCCGGCCAGCGCCATCAGCGTATTCGTAGGTCCGGGTGTCAGCAGCAGGACCGACAGGGCAAGGATCAGATCGGGCAAGGGCATGGGCCTCTGAGATTCAAGCTCTGGCAATCCTGAAGGCCCGCCGGTGCCACTGCCTTGATCAAGGTCAAGACTGCAAGAAAAACGGCGCACGGCCGCCTGGCCGTGCGCCGCAGATCAAAGTGCCGGGGTCAGTCGTGGGCGCGGGTCAAGCCTGCGGCATAGACCAGGCCTGCCACTGCGCCACCCGCCAGCGGGGCGACAATGAACAGCCAAAGTTGCGACAGGGCGCGGCCCCCTTCGAACAGGGCCGGGCCGATGGACCGGGCCGGGTTCACCGACACGCCGGTGACGTGGATGCCGACCAGATGGATCGCCGCCAGCGTCAGACCGATGGCAAGGCCCGCAAATCCCACAGCTGCACCCGATCCGGTGGCACCCAGGATCACGGTGACGAAGATGAAGGTCATCACGAATTCAAAGACCAGCGCTGCGGTCATGCTGTAGCCGCCGCCATAGCCTTCGCCCCAGCCGTTCGAGCCCATCCCGCCACCCCAACCGGGGGCACCGCTGGCAATGATGTAAAGGATCGCCGCGCCGATGACTGCACCGATGACCTGCGCCACGGCATAGCCCACGAATTCACCGAAGCTCATCCGGCCGGCCGTCACCATCCCAAGCGACACCGCCGGGTTCAGATGCGCGCCCGAAATCGCGCCCAGACCATAGGCTGCGGCCACGATCGACAGGCCGAAGGCAAGCGAGATGCCCGCATAGCCGATGCCGACCATCACGCCGTCCGCACCGACAACCTTTTGCCCGATAACCGCTGCCCCGCAGCCGAACAGCACGAGGATCAAGGTTCCCAGAGCTTCCGCAATTAGTTTCTTCGACATGTTCCCTCCTTGTGGCGTCCTGTGGCTTTGTGCCGGATTGTCCGCCTTAGTACCTACCTGCCCGGAGCGGCCTTACCCCCGGGTTGCCTTTTGGCAGGAAAGACCCTATTTCGGGCATCAGATTTTGTCAGCAGGGAAATCGTGGTGCGCGATCTGAAACTTCCCGACCAGCGCCACCCCGAAAAGGCGCATCGCCCCGATTCCGCGCAGCCGAAAAAACCGGACTGGATAAGGGTGAAGGCCCCGGTGAGCGAGGGCTACAAGGCCACGCGCGACATCATCCGGGCGCAGAAGCTGGTCACGGTCTGCGAAGAGGCGGGATGCCCCAACGTCGGCGAATGCTGGAGCCAGGGTCACGCCACCATGATGATCATGGGCGAGATCTGCACGCGCGGCTGTACCTTCTGCAACGTGGCCACCGGCAAGCCTCAGACACTGGACGCCTTTGAGCCGGGCCGGGTCGCGCATGCAGTGGCGCAGCTGGGCCTGAAGCATGTGGTCGTGACCTCGGTTGACAGGGATGATCTGGAAGACGGCGGTGCGGACCATTTCGCGCAGACCATCCGGGCCATCCGCCACCGTGCGCCGGGGACCACCATCGAGGTTCTGGTGCCCGACTTTCTGAAATGCGCGCCAAGGGTGCTGGAGGCCGTGGTTGCGGCGCGGCCCGATGTGTTCAACCACAATCTGGAAACCGTGCCGGGCCTGTACCCGGAGGTGCGCCCGGGTGCCCGCTATTTCCATTCGCTGCGTCTGCTGCAGCGGGTGAAGGAACTGGACCCGGCGATGTTCACCAAATCGGGGATCATGGTGGGCCTGGGCGAGGACCGCCAGGCGGTGCTGCAGGTGATGGATGACATGCGCGCGGCGGATGTCGATTTCCTGACCATCGGGCAGTATCTGCAGCCCACGCCGAAGCATCACCGGGTTGACCGCTTCGTGACGCCCGGCGAATTCAAAAGCTACGGGACGGCAGCCTATGGCAAGGGCTTCCTGATGGTGTCGGCCACCCCCCTGACGCGGTCATCCTATCACGCCGGCGAGGATTTCGCGCAGCTTCGGGCGGCACGGCTGGCGAAACTGGGGCAGGCATGACAGACGATTGCCGCTGTTCACCGAGGACTTTCCATATCTGTTTTGGCAATCTTATCAACGCTTCGAAATCGTTTCTTTCTTCAAAGGCGATAGTTATCTTGGTGATCTTCGCGTGATTGATACAAAGAGGATTGCCGACAAGGTCAATAAGTTTCCAAATGATTGCTACATTCCGCTGACGCTGCTTAGTGCTGTCCGGGCTGAGCACTGGTTGCGATTGGTCAACACTGAACCACGCATCGGTACATCGCAAAACACTGACGCCATGGAAATATGATTTCCATGAATACACTTCGCATTCGTGACCTTTTCAGGTCTGATCTTGATCCTTGCTTTGTACTTTCTTCGAGCGGAAGAAAGCTCGCGTATGTTCAGGAGGTCAACGGCGTCGCACAGATTTGTATTGCCGGAACCGATGACCTTACGAACAGCGTCCCAATAACAAAGTCCTCGAGCCCTGTCTTTGCAGCGCCTTATGAGCCTATTCGCTGGGTCTGTGGGGGCAGCCATATTGTCTTTGCTCGATTGGAAGAAGGTGTCTTCGTCAGATACCTGATCAGTGTTGATTCTGGTGAAGAGGCGCTTATCCCGCCGCGGCCTTCTAATTACACATTCATTGCCAGCCTTATGGATACCGGAATGAATGCGCGGATAGCTGTTTCCTGTGATCAGCGCGGTGCCGGGACAAGAGACTTCCTGATCTTGTCTCTGCCAGAGCTGGAGGAAGTCGAACTGATTTCAGACACTGCGAACTGGACAAATCTCTTTTTTGATGGGCAAATGACGCCGATTGCATATGAAACATGGATCAAAGGCGGGGGCGTTGAGGTTCGAGCCTTTGATCAGAAAGACGCGCTGCCGATCAGAAAGATAGCCCCAGAGGACGTCTGGGGCAGCCATGTTCTGCGGGCATCGGTGGACGGTCAGCGTCTCTATCTTGTTTCCAATGCAAATAGAAATACGTCGGCCTTGATTGAACTTGACCTTTCCTCGGGGCAAGAGACGATCCTCTTCGAGGACCCGGTTTTTGATGCAGGTCAGGTATTCTTTCACCCAAGAACCGGAGAACCAATCTGTGTGAATGTCGTGAGAACGCAAACTCAGGCTGTGGCTGTTTCTCCCATGTTTGCGGATGTTGACGCCGCAATCCGGGGCCAGTTTAAGAATGGCTACACGCTGATCGATCTGGATGATGAACTCATCAAAGTGATTATCAGAGACGATCAACGACAGTCATGGTTGGTCGATGTGTCTTCTGACAGACCTTCGCTTCACCTGCATGAGCCAGCCCTTCCCACTTTTGTCGCGTCTGAACATTTCTGGATATATAACAGCAAGGGGCACAAGCTTTTGTGCTACCTTGACAGTGAAGACAGCGTCATTGGGCAAACTATGCGACCTTTGGCAGTTTTGCTCCATGGCGGGCCATGGATACGCGATGTGGGCAATCCAACTCCCGAGGTCCGATGGCTGGCCAATCGGGGCTATCTGGTTCTGCGGATCAATTTCAGCGGGTCCAACGGATTTGGGAAAGCGATCTTGCATGCCGGGCGGAAGCAGTGGGGTGGCCAGATCATTGATGACATTGCCCAAGCAACTCAACACGTTCTGAACACAGGGTATGTTTTGAATCAGCGTGTGGCAGTCATGGGGCACTCTTTTGGGGGTTATGCCGCGTTCATGGCCAGCGTGCGGTATCCTGAAATCTTCAGCGCAACACTGGCTTCAGGCCTGACAACCGACATTGCACGCCTTTTCGCCATTCCAAATTGGGCGGCTTATAGAGAAGGAACAAAGTATGACTTGGGCGACCCTGATGACCCCAATGATTTTGCCCTTATGCGATCCTACTCGCCGATCAACTCACTCGGCAAAATCCAAAGCCCCCTTTTCATCGTAACAGGACAGAATGACCCGTCTAATAGCCCCGAAGACTGCATTACCATTGTTCGGGATGCTTTAGATCGAGGTGTCCCTGCGACCTATGTATGTATCGCCGACGAAGGCCATACAATTGAAGACCCAGATAGTAAATTCTATGTCTATCATCTCATGGAGGTGTTTCTCGCCAAACATCTGGGCGGAACGGTTGAAGACTCAACGTGCGAAAAGTGGGCCCCGAAGATATCGGTTCTTTATGGCCACGAGCATTTGACGAAGGGCGATCAGAAATGAGTGGCTTCGCAAGACTCTCAGGACATTTGCGAAGTTGCAGGCGTGATCCGTTTCTATAGGTCCCAGGACTAATCGTCTCCTCACGGGTCAGTGCTTCACATCCGGCAGAAAGACCGCCAGCACGCCAATCAGCGGCAGGAACGAGGTCAGCCAGAACACATGGGTGATCGAGGTCGCGTCGGCGATCATGCCGATGGCCGCCGCCCCCAGTGCCCCCATGCCGAAGGCCAGCCCGAAGAACAGCCCCGCCACCATACCCACCTTTTCCGGCATCAGGTCCTGCGCATAGACGATGATCGCCGGGAAGGCCGAGGCGAGGATCATTCCGGCCAAAGCGCTGAGGGCAACCGTACCGGCCAAACCGACATAGGGGATCAGCAGGGCAATCGGGGCGACGCCAAGGATCGATACCCAGATGACCCGCTTGCGCCCAATCCGGTCGCCGATGGGGCCGCCGATGATGGTTCCCAGCGCGACGGCGGCCAGAAACAGGAACAGGCCGATCTGGGCATTGGCCACGGACAGGCCGAAATGCTCGATCAGGTAGAAGGTGAAATAGCTGGAATAGGCCCCCATGTAGACGAATTTGGAAAATGTCAGCGCGATCAGCACCAGCATCGCCCGGCGCACCATGGGCCGGGGATAGGCGGCCCCGCGTGGCCGTTTGCGCGCGGCCGACATCCGCGCCATGCCTTCCGATGCGTACCAGCGCCCGACCAGAAACAGCACGGCCATTCCGGCAAGCGCCACCAATCCGAACCATTCGACGCTGATCTGGCCGAATGGCACCACGATGAAGGCTGCCAGCAGGGGGCCAAGGGCCGATCCTGCATTGCCGCCGACCTGAAAGAAGGACTGGGCAAAGCCCGGCCTGCGCCCTGCGGCAAGGCGGGCTATGCGGCTGGAATCGGGATGAAACACGGAACTGCCGCAGCCGACCAGGGCCACGGCAACCAGCACCAGCGGAAAACTGTGGGCATGCGCCAGAACAAGCAGACCTGACAGCGTCAGGCCCATCCCGAAGACCAGCGAAAAGGGCAGAGGGCGCTTGTCGGTATAAAGGCCGACAAGGGGCTGCAGAACCGAGGCTGTGCCCTGAAACACGAAGGTGACAAGGCCGATTTGCCCGAAGCTGAGCGCGAGTTCGCTTTTCAGCAGCGGATAGATCGCCGGAATCAGCGATTGCATCAGGTCATTGAGCATATGGCACAGTGCCATGGCAGCTATGATCGGCAGGACCGTGGTGTCATGCGCCATCGCGGCGGGTGCTGGCGGCGTGGTCTGATCTGACATGCGAATAATCTGTTTGGGTCGCGCAGGAAGCGCGCGAAATCCGTGCGGAGTCAACCGCGAAAGGCGCAGGCTATGGGCACCCGTCGCGCCCTGCGCCGCTTAAGGAACCGGTGGAACACGGGCAAGATAGGCCGCTATCGCCTGCCGGTCCGTGTCAGGCAGGTGCGACAGGTTGGTCACCACCTCGGCCATTGATCCGCCAACGGAATCATACTCTGGCGTGAATCCGGTTTTCAGATATCCGGCGATGTCGGACGCCGTCCAGGTCAGGGCCGCCGGGGTGATATTGGGGATACTGCCCTTGCCGTCCGGGTTCGGTCCGCCTGCCAGCCAGCGCGAGACGTCGCGCACCCCAAGGGCATTGCGCGGCGTGTGGCATTCACTGCAATGGCCAAGGCCTTCGACAAGGGAGCGCCCGCGCGTCTCTTCTTCCGTCAGATCGCCGTTGACCACCCAATCTGTGCCGGAATTCAGCAGCTTCCATCCCCCCAAAATCAGGCGCTGGTTGAAGGGAAAGCCGAGTTCATGGGGTTCATCCGCCCGGTCCGATGCCGGCAGGGTCATCAGAAAAGCGTGCAGGTCTGCCACATCCTGCGGCGGCGTATGGGCATAAGAGGTATAGGGGAAGGCAGGATAGTAATGCTGCCCTTCCGGCGAGGTGCCGTGGCGCATCGCCGTGTCCAGATTTTCGACCGTCCACGTCCCGATGCCATGCACCGTCTCGGGGGAAATGTTGGGCACAATGAAGGTGCCGAAATCGGTTGGCAGCCGAAGGCCCCCCGCCAGCACCAGTCGCGCGTCGCCTTCTGCGCCGGGGGCCGCATGGCAGGATGCGCAGCCCCCGGCCCAGAAGACCATCTCGCCGTGAACCGTATCCCCGACCAAGCCCGCAAGGGTAGCGGGATCAGAGCTTTGCGGTAGGGTGATAACGAAGGCCGCAGCACAGCCCAGCACCAACACAAGCCCCAGCCCCGAGAGTGTACGACGCATTCCGGTCTCTTTTCGTTTGCTCTCGCCGGCGGTTGCGGGGCCGCCTTATTCTTCCGGCTGACGATAGGCTTTGTGGCAGGCAGAGCAAGCCCCACCCAATGCGGCCATTCCACCCTTCACCGACTCCGCGTCGCCTGCAGCGGCGGTTTGCATGGCTGCGGCAGCGGTATTCATATCCGCGATCTTCGCAAGGAAGTCGTCGCCATTCGTCCAGATGGCAGGAAGGGCATAGCTGTCGGCCGCCGCACCGTAGGCAGAGCCTTCGGGAAACAGATCGGGGCTGAGCACCGAGGACAGGGCGGCAATGTTCGAGGCGGCCTTGCCGGCAACAGCGGCGTCGTAAGGGGTATCCCCTTTGGCCATCGCGCCCAGGGTCCCGACATTGCTGGCAAGCAACAGCATGACGCCATGGCGCGCTTCGACCGCGTCCGCAAACGGGTCTTCCGCGTCCTGTGCAAGGACCGGGGCTGGCACCAGGCCAGCTGTCAGAAACAGAGCGGCCAGTGTCGTTGCGAATACAAGCTTCATGGCAGGTTTCTCCGGGTACGAGGAAATGAGATCTCTGGTTCCGCACAGGGCAAGAATATGACTGTCCCAACCCTTTGGGCGAACTTCACGGACCCCAGCCTTGCGCCTTTCGGCCCCCGGGGTCACCTCACGTTCAGGTGAACCGCACCTTGCCGATGAAGGGAAGGTTCCGGTTGCGCTGCGCGAAATCGATGCCGTAGCCCACGACAAATTCATCAGGAATGACGAAACCGGTCCAGGTGGCGCGAATATCCACCTCGCGGCGCGTGGGCTTGTCCAGAAGCGCGCAAACCTCCAGCCGCTTGGGCGCGCGGCTTTGCAGCAGCCGCACAACATGGCTCAGCGTAAAGCCGGTATCGACGATATCCTCGACCACCAGCACGTCGCGCCCGGCGATCTCGCCGCGCAGATCCTTGAGGATACGCACCTCGCGCGAGCTTTCCATACCGTCGCCATAGGACGAGGCTTCCAGAAAATCGACTTCGACCGGAAGGTCCAGCTCGCGCACCAGATCGGCGATGAACACGAACGACCCGCGCAGCAGCCCCACCACGATCAGCTTGTCGGTGCCATTGAAGTGCTGGGTGATTTCGCGGGCCAGCGTCTCGACCCGGGCCGCGATCGACTTGGCCGAAATGAGTTCATCGATCACATAGGCAGGTTGCGGCATGTCGGCCCCTTGATTTCCTTCGCCCGTTTAACGAAAAGCCAGGACCAAGTCACGCTCAAGGAGGGGGCCCTTGCCCAGCCATCACGAAACCAGGGTTCTGCCCTACACGGCGCAGCAGATGTTTGATCTGGTGGCGGATGTCGCCCGCTATCCCGAGTTTCTGCCCTGGAACTCTGCCGCGCGCATCACGGCGCGGCGCCCCATCCCCGAGGGAGAGGTGATGGAGGCGGATCTTGTGATTTCCTTCAAGGTCTTCCGCGAGAAGTTTGCAAGCCGGGTGACGCTGTGGCCCGAAAAGAAGCGAATCGATACGGAATATCTGGACGGCCCGTTCCGCAGGATGAAGTCGTTCTGGGCCTTCCGCGACCGGCCCGAGGGCGGCTGTGAGGTGGAGTTCTTCGTGGATTTCGAATTCCGCAACGCGATCCTGCAGGGGATCATCGGCATGGTGTTCAACGATGCCATGCAGCGGGTGGTCCGCGCGTTTGAACGGCGCGCGGCGGTGCTGTACGGGGGGTGATCCGGGCCTGAACCCGGACGGGCCTGAACTCAGAACTGAAGGCGGAGCACGTTCAGGTCAAGGTTGAACGTGGTGCCGCTGAACAGATCAACGCTTGATGTGCGGTTTTCCACCGAAAACGTCGCGCTCAGCGTCGGGGTGATCTGGCCAGTCAAAGACAGGGTGTAGACATCATCTTCGCGGTCCTGACCGAAAAATACGTCCCCGCCTTCGCGTTCATAGGACAGGCCGATGTTGGTTCCGACCCCAAGCACAAGCTGTCCGTAAGAAACATATCCGCCGTAAAGCAGGGTGTTTTCGCCCTCTATCTCTTCTCCCGCAGCGATTCGCGCCGTGACGACACCCCGTCCGTCAAAGTAGCGCTCGATCCCGGCCGATATGGAAGTTTTCTGGTAGGTCTTCTGGAATTCACGGTTGATCGCCACATTCGCCAGCCCGGTTCCGTTCCGCGCCGAGAAGAGTTTTGCAAAATTCGCGCTGAGAAACGACCCATCGGTCTCGCTCAGATCAGCCTTTTCATAAAACGCCCCTCCGCACAGGTCGAGAAACCGCCAGTTTTGCAGGTAAGACCGCAGGCAGGCCTGAGCGTTCGCATTGGTCCTGCTGATGTCATACTCCGGCGAATAGACAAGTTCGACATTGCCTGCCACGGAAACGGTCTGTCCGGTGCCGATACTCCACCCCAAAGATTTTGAAAGCGCGC
>Ga0114979_10001222_pt1 | contig 17292 bp, 17 predicted proteins | sample S_140625_EF_Meta_FD_87315 | JGI IMG/M metagenome (GOLD analysis project Ga0114979, IMG submission 87315) | Freshwater microbial communities from Lake Simoncouche, Canada to study carbon cycling - S_140625_EF_MetaG | ecosystem: Environmental > Aquatic > Freshwater > Lake | place: Lake...
CCACTCAATACCTGAGCTACATCTGCAGAAATCAACACACCCGTTTTTTTGCCTAAGAAGGCAGCTGCATCTTCACCTAACTGCGGACATGAGGCATGCTCAAGTGCGCCCACTAATTGAGTATCTGGCGTATTCAGAACGGCTTCAATTAACATCTTGCCCATGCGACCTGTGGCACCAGCTATTGCAATCTTCATCATGGATTTCTTCGCTCTGTCATTAAAGTATTGGTTACAAACTACCTAAAAATCTTTCTTACTGGGTTTTTAACGGAGATGGCTGATCAGAGCCCGCCGATTCTGTTACTAAATTTGTTGTTGGAGCAGAGCTTTCGGCAGGCTTAAGAATCGCAATCTCTGCCGGCTTTGTTGCTAGAGGCAAATTATTAGTGGGACTAGGAACCAACAACTCAGGTTGCTGCAAAGGCACTGTTACCGGTGGCTTATTGTTACCAGTCAAAATTTCCCAGAAGGAGCGCTTCTGTTTTGCATAGTTATCAATTTCTGCGACCATCTCTATTTCGGTTGGTAAGGCATCGCCGTCAAATTTCACCACTTTATCGCCATCAAAAAAGACGGTTACACGACGCTCTTTTCCAATGACTTGACCAGCGCGTTTGAATTCAAAAACATAATCCCAGCGATTGACATGGAAATAGCTTGCCAATAAGGGGGTGCCTAAAATTTGACGAACCTGTTCGCGCGTCATATCCAACTTCAACTTGGAATACTGCTCACTGGAAATAAAATTACCTTGCACGACGTCAGGAACATAAGGCCTAAAAATGGTATTCATAAAAGCGCGCTGATGGTCATCCACTGCAGAAGTGCAGCCTCCCAGACTTAAAAATCCCAAGAAAGCCAAAGCCATTAAGCCAGCCCGTGGGGAAGCATAAAACCTCTTTAAAAAAGGGTTCAAAAAGCGTTTAAACAGTACAGGGCAATTTTGCATGGCTAGACGTATCATTAAGATCTTGATTTTAGCTCCCAAAGCCATGACTACAAACCAAAACCCATCACCAGCAGATTTAAGAGATATCGGTCTAAAAGCCACCGGTCCTCGTATGAAAATATTGGATTTTTTTCATCAAAACGGGGGCACTCATTTCAGCGCAGAAGATGTCTTTATGGCGCTTGCTAAAGAAGACCAAGAAATCGGTCTAGCCACTGTATACCGAGTATTAACCCAATTTGAGCAAGCAGGGCTTTTACTTCGCAGCCATTTTGAGTCCAGCAAAGGCGATAGTCGGGCGATTTACGAACTCAATGAAGGAAACCATCATGACCACCTAGTTTGTCTTGACTGTGGTCATGTTGAGGAGTTTGTAGATGAGGCAATTGAGAAAAGGCAAAGGGATATCGCTAAAAACCTTGGATTTAAGCTCCAAGAGCATTCTTTGGCCATGTATGGCCATTGCCTGAAGAAAAACTGCCGAAATAAGCAAAAATAGATGGCATTAGCCCCTTTGAGGGATGATTAATGTAAAAAAGACCTCAAATCGAGGTCTTTTTTTTATATCAGCATCACTATCTAGTGCAATTTCAGTAACTTTTAGTGAGTTTTAACTACTTTTATCAACTTTTACTTACTTAACCGCCATTAAGGCTTCGGCAGCATTGAGCATTTGGACTGAATAACCCCATTCGTTGTCATACCAAGCCAATACCTTGACCAATTTTCCATCAGCAGAAACGCGAGTTTGTGAAGCGTCGTAAATACTTGGACGAGGGTCGTGGTTAAAGTCGATGGAAACCAGCGGCAGGGTATTAAAGCCCAAAATACCCTTCAGTTCACCTTCACTTGCGGCCTTCAAAATGGAGTTGACTTCATCTACGCTAGTCGCACGACTAGCAGCAAAGGTTAGATCCACAACAGACACATTAATGATGGGCACCCGCATCGCAAAACCATCAAAGCGACCAGCAAGCGCTGGTAAGACTAAGCCGACGGCTTTGGCTGCACCGGTTTTTGTTGGGATCATGCTGCTTACGGCTGAGCGCGCCCGGCGCATATCCTTGTGATAAACATCGGTTAATACTTGGTCATTGGTAAACGCATGAATCGTGGTCATCAAGCCTGACTCAATGCCAATCTTCTCTAATAAAGGTTTGACCAAGGGTGCCAAACAGTTAGTAGTGCAGCTTGCATTTGATACCACTACATCACTTGGCTTTAATACATTTTGATTCACGCCATAAACAATCGTAGCATCCACATCTTTTTCACCAGGAGCAGAAATCAATACTTTTTTCGCACCCTGTTGAATGTGAATCATGGCTTTTTCTTTAGAGGTGAACTTACCAGTGCACTCTAAAACTAAATCAACGCCTAATTCACCCCATGGGGTTTCTGCTGGATTACGAGTAGAGAACATTTTGATGCGATCGCCATTCACTACCATGCAATCACCATCAACTGAAACCTGTGCTGGAAAGCGTCCATGCGCAGAATCGTACTGAGTTAAGTGGGCATTAATTGCGACATCACCCATCGCATTGATCGCAACGATCTTAATATCTCGCCTAGGTTTGCCATTGACCTGATCTTCATATAAGGCACGCAATACCATGCGTCCAATGCGACCATAGCCATTAATTGCGACATTAATTGTCATTCCATTCCCCTAACTTATTTTAAATTTACTAATGCTTAATCTTTGATGATGGCTTGATGTTTATTTCCGCGCAATGCACTGTTTCACAGTCTTTGCAATCTGATCACTTGTTAAACCAAAATACTCATAGAGCTGTGGCGCTGGCGCTGACTCTCCAAAAGTATCGACTCCATGCACAGCAGCACATCCATACTTCCACCAAAAATCACTGACGCCTGCTTCAACCGCAATACGCGGAATATTCGCTGGTAAAACTTTTGCTTTGTAGGCGGCATCTTGTTGATCAAAGACCGTAGTAGAAGGCATAGAGACTATGCGCACTCCAATACCGTCCTTTTCTAACTGCTGCGCAGCTTGAAGAGCAAGAGCTACTTCAGAACCAGTAGCAATCATCACAGCATCTAGCTTGGTAGACTTTGGATCACGCAAGACATAAGCACCGCGAGCGATTTCTTTTACTTGGGCAGCACTACGAGAAACAAATGGGCAGGTCTGACGACTAAAGATTAAAGCGCTTGGCCCATTCTTACGCTCGATTGCTGCACCCCAGGCAACCCCACTCTCAGTGGTATCACAAGGACGCCAGACCATCAGATTGGGGATGAGCCGCAAGCTAGCGACCTGCTCAACAGATTGATGGGTTGGGCCATCTTCACCCAGGCCAATTGAGTCATGCGTAAAGACAAAAATGCTACGCAACTTCATCAAAGCCGCCATGCGTAATGCGTTACGACTATAGTCTGAAAAGGTTAAGAAGGTCCCGCCAAATGGGATGTATCCCCCATGCAGAGCGATACCATTCATGATGGCGCTCATCCCAAATTCACGAACACCATAGTTGATATGGTTGCCCCATTGATCACCGCGCACGGCTTTACAAGAAGACCAATTGGTTAAATTAGAACCAGTTAAGTCTGCTGAACCGCCCATAAATTCAGGAACAGCAGGAGCTAAGGCTTCAATTGCATTTTGACTAGCTTTACGGGTTGCTACGGACTCTGCTTTTGATTCACATGTTTTCAGATAGGCATTTAAAGTAGCTGAAAAATCTTTTGACAAGTCGCCCTGCATACGGCGCTGTAGTTCCGAGGCGAGTTCAGGATATTTATTTTTGTATGCTTGGAATTGTTTATTCCATTCATGCTCAAGTGCTTGACCACGCTTTTTAAAATCCCAAGCCGCGTAAATATCTTTTGGAATTTCAAATGGAGCATAAGGCCAGTTCAAAGCCACACGTGTAGCAGCAATCTCTGTTGCACCTAATGGTGAACCATGGACTTTATCGCTACCAGCCATATTGGGCGAGCCCTTACCAATGGCGGTCTTACAGCAGATCAGGGTAGGCTTATCGCTCTTCTTGGCCTTTGTAATAGCAGCAGATACAGCCTCGGCATCATGTCCGTCAACATCACGAATGACATTCCAACCATAAGCCTCAAAACGTTTTGGCGTATCTTCGTTAAACCAAGACACCACCTTACCGTCAATAGAAATTCCGTTGTCATCCCATAAAGCAATCAGCTTATTTAACTTTAAGGTACCAGCTAATGAACATACTTCATGGCTAATACCTTCCATCAAACAGCCATCACCTAAAAAGACGTAAGTGTAGTGATCAATGATCTGATGGCCTGGACGGTTAAATTCTTCTGCGAGTAATTTCTCTGCAAGCGCCATACCGACTGCATTTGACACTCCCTGACCAAGTGGGCCAGTAGTCGTCTCAACCCCAACAGTCATTCCATACTCAGGATGACCAGGCGTTTTGCTATGCAATTGACGGAAATTTTTTAACTCTTCAATCGATAAGTCATAACCGGAAAGATGAAGGAGCGAGTACAACAACATCGATCCATGGCCATTCGACAAAACAAAGCGATCACGATTTAGCCAATGCGGATCGGTGGGATTATGTTGTAAATGTTCATTCCACAATCCAACAGCGATATCGGCCATGCCCATCGGCATACCAGGGTGACCTGAGTTAGCCTGTTGAACTGCATCCATGGATAAGGCGCGAATGGCATTGGCCATGCGAATTTGAAGGTTTGACATCGTAAAAGTGGTCTCGAGGAAAATAAATTGGCTATATTTCAGTTATGCCCCAATTTTATCTTCCCGCGCCATGGGAATCCGAAAAGCCAATTACCCTCACCACAGAGCTTGCCCACCATTTACGAGTCCGACGCATCCAAATCGGGGAAACCTTCCCTGTTTTTGATGGAAATGGCCAAATTGGGCAAGCTACGCTGCTTTCTTTGACAGGAAAAACGGGGCAGGCTCTGCTGAGCAAGGTTCAGACGGACACCCATCGTGAGACTTCATATGCAATTACCTTAGCCCAAGGACTCGCTGGTGGCGACAAAATGGATTGGATAGTCGAGAAAGCTGTTGAAACTGGTGCTCAAATCATTGCACCTTTGCAATGTGAACGCTCAGTCATCAAGCTGACACGCTCAAGTGATGAGGAGCGTGCCCAAAAACGACTGGCTCACTGGCGTGGAATTATTCAAGCGGCCTGCGAACAATGTGATCGGACTGTTTTTACAACATTAGAGCCTATACAGAATTTCGAAGCTTATTTACAGGCCAATCCAAAACCAAAGCTCAAACTCCTTTTGAGCCCAGATGCTACAAAAAGTCTGTATTCCGTACTTCTTGAAAATGACCCTCAGGATATTGTTTTAATGATCGGCCCTGAAGGGGGTCATTCACCTGCAGAAGAGGCCTTAGCACAGTCTGCAGGCTATCAAATAGTTTCATTGGGTGAACGGGTGCTCAGGACTGAAACGGCTGGTCTAGTGGCGATTACAGCCGTTCACAGTGTATGGAATCCTGAAATGCAAAATCGCCTCAAGTAGAGGCGATTTCAGCGGCTTTCTAAAAGGCTTTAGCCTTAAGCGAAAGAATAAAAGACGCGGTACGGCGTGCGACGCTCTGCCCAAAAATCCACTGCATCACGGAACACATCTAGCAATGTCTCACGAGCTTCTTTATCAAATTTTTGAGTACAAGGTAATCCCTCGAGCACCACAACAAAACCAGTTTGAGGACCAGATTTATCGACTGTAGTGGTTAAAGCGTCTAACAAAGGATCAAAATTCTTTGCCTGTTGTTTTGTAAAGGAGTATGCAATCGCAATCGATTCCAAAACCTCACCTTTAGTCATTGCATTTGCACAGTTTGCATAAATGAAATGCTGTCCGAGCTCTGTTGCCGCCTCTTGAAGATCTGGAGTACGGAAGGCGCGGATAGATTGCACGATATTTGTGCGCACACTGCGCAACATTGCCGGCGGTCCGGCATCACGAACGGCCAAAGCGGCACGCCAAGAAGCTGTCACTTTTTTCCCCGAAACTTGATTTGCTGCATAGGTTTGTAAACGAGATAAGCCGCCCTGAGCATAAATATTGGCAGCGGAAGATTCGGTTTCTAAACGATCATTGCTATCCCAACTTTCAGCACGGCTATGTTCTTCAAAGCTGGCTGTGTTGCTGTTTTCAGAGCGATTATTCATGATGGGTGTTAGGTTACCCTTAACACGCCACCAAATCAAGCCCAATTACAGTGCATTTTATATAAACCTATGATTTATATAGGAAAAATATATGTAAGTTATTACTAACTTACATATATTTAGTGCCTTAGGAAATCCCTCTGGCATCACTTGCAGCCTCCACTACTGCCAAAGTAGTCACATTAACGATCCTACGAACCGTGGCCGCAGGGGTCAGAATATGGATCGGTTTGGCTACACCTAGCAACAATGGCCCAATTGCAATGCCATTCCCTGCCGCTGTCTTTAGTAGGTTGTAAGAAATGTTAGCGGCATCAATATTTGGTAATACCAAAAGATTAGCATCTCCCTTCAATGGAGAACTAGTAACCGCACCACTTCGAATGGTGGCATCCAAAGCGCTATCGCCATGCATCTCTCCATCAACCTCTAATGTGGGATCTGCCTTTTGAATGAGTGCCAACACTTCGCGCATTTTGACTGCTGAAGGAGCATTACTAGAGCCAAAGTTTGAATGCGAAAGTAGCGCTACTTTTGGCGCTAAACCAAGCTTACGCATTTCACTAGCAGCCATTAGCGTTAGTTCAGCCAATTCCTCTGCTGTGGGATCAATGTTGATGTGGGTATCTACCAAGAATACTTGGCGACCTGGAAGAATCAATCCAGACATAGCACCATAGACTTTTGCACCGGGCTCATGACCAACGACCTCATCAATATATTTCAGATGAGTTGCAGAATTACTCACTGTTCCGCAAATCATGCCATCCGCCATACCTTTAATAATCATGATGGAGCCAATTAAGGTATTACGACGACGCATTTCTAGTTTTGCAAAAGATGTCGTTACTCCCTTGCGCTCAGTTAAACCTAAATAGGTTTGCCAGAAATCACGGTAGCGAGGATCATTTTCTGGGTTAACGATCTCAAAGTCCTCGCCAACTCTCATGCGTAATCCAAATTTAACAATGCGATGCTCAATCACCGCAGGACGACCAATCAAAATTGGGGTGGCTAAATGTTCATCAATGATGATTTGGACCGCACGTAATACGCGCTCATCTTCACCTTCTGCAAACACAATTCGTTTTTGATTAGCGGGCACTCGTTTAGCGATACTAAAAAGTGGCTTCATCAAAGTACCAGAGTGGTACACAAATTGTTGGAGTTGATTACGGTAAGCATCAAAATCTTTGATAGGGCGCGAAGCTACACCATCATCCATTGCAGCTTTCGCTACTGCAGGAGCAATCACTGTAAGCAAACGGGGATCAAACGGTTTTGGAATTAAATACTCTGGGCCAAAAGAAAGATTCTCAATGCCATAAACAGAGGTAACTACCTCGCTTTGCTCCGCCCTGGCTAACTCGGCTACAGCCTTTACAGCAGCCACTTCCATGCCGCGCGTAATCGTAGTGGCTCCGACATCTAATGCACCGCGGAAGATAAATGGAAAACACAAAACGTTATTGACTTGGTTCGGATAATCGGTACGGCCAGTTGCCATCACCGCATCTGGACGAACTGCTTTGACTTCCTCCGGCAAAATCTCAGGAGTTGGATTTGCCAAAGCAAAGATCAATGGTTTATCGGCCATCTTCTTGACCATCTCTTGCTTGAGAACACCACCAGCAGAAAGCCCCAGGAAAATATCGGCGCCAGCAATCACATCATCTAAAGTTCGCAGATCGGTCTCTTGGCAAAATGGCTCCTTCTCTGGATCCATTAATTCTTTTCTTCCTTTGTATGCAACACCAGCAAGATCCGTCACCCAAATATTTTTACGGGGAATTCCTAATTCAACCAAGAGATCTAAACAAGCAAGTGCAGCTGCACCCGCGCCTGAGGTGACTAACTTCACATGACTCGCATCTTTACCAACTACTTTCAAGCCATTCAATATCGCGGCAGCTACAACAATCGCAGTACCATGTTGATCATCATGAAAAACCGGAATCTTCATGCGTGCTCGTAACTTACGCTCAACGACAAAGCAGTCAGGCGCTTTAATGTCTTCTAAATTAATACCGCCAAAAGTAGGCTCTAAGGATGCAATAATTTCTACTAGCTTGTCTGGGTCGTTTTCGTTGACTTCAATATCGAAAACATCAATGCCCGCAAATTTTTTAAAGAGTACTGCTTTACCTTCCATCACAGGCTTACTTGCTAATGGGCCAATATTTCCCAAACCAAGAACAGCTGTGCCATTCGTAATCACGCCAACTAAATTTCCACGAGCAGTGTATTTAAAAGCATTCGCTGGATCTTTAACAATTTCTTCGCAAGGTGCTGCAACACCTGGGGTATATGCCAGAGCCAAATCGCGCTGATTGGTTAATTGCTTAGTAGGGGCAATCTCAATCTTGCCTGGGGATGGAAACTCGTGATATTGCAGAGCAGCCTCTCTGAGGGCTGCGATTTGTTGCTCTTTGTTATTTTCTTTACTCATCAACTAACTCATAGATAGACGTGATTAAGCTTCCAATTCTATTCCCCTTAGACGTTCTTCCGCCAACAGCCTAAAATGAAGCATGGCCCCTCTATCTGACCACATGGGTGAATTCGACCTGATTCAACGTTTTTTTAAAACGGGTGCTGATGCCATGCATCCTCAGCAAGCAATTGCCCTGGGTATTGGAGATGACTGTGCCCTTATCCATCCAGCTGCTAATGAAGAAATGGCTATTACTACCGATATGCTGGTGGAAGGCAGGCACTTCTTTGTTGGTGCCAATCCAGAACTATTAGGATCAAAGGCTCTTGCAGTCAATCTTTCTGACCTTGCTGCTATGGGTGCAACACCCCTAGGATTCACTTTAGCGCTGGCTTTGCCCAGTGTTGATCAGAAATGGCTTGAGGCCTTTAGCAAGGGCTTATTTTCAATTGCAAAACAATACTCATGCTCATTGATAGGGGGCGACACTACCTCGGGCCCACTGACGATTTCCATTACTGCATTTGGAAGCATGCCTACCGGAAAAGCCATTCGAAGATCAGGGGCAAAGCCTGGGACGATATTTGGGTTTCAGGAACGCTTGGAGATGCCAGACTGGCACTTGCAGCACTGCGTCATGAAATCTTGCTCTCTGAAGCAGATCTCAAACAAATTGAGCATCGCATGCATCAACCCACCCCAAGGGTTGAATTAGGTATTCAATTAAGAGGCATTGCTAGTGCTGCTTTAGATGTTTCAGATGGCCTACTTGGCGACCTAAAACATATCCTCAAACAATCTCAAGTAGATGCACAAATCTTAATAGATCGTTTGCCAAAGTCTGAAATCTTGTTAAAACAAAGTATTGCTACACAAAATCAATTTGCCGCATGTGGTGGCGATGATTATGAGCTTTGTTTTACGGCGGCAAGTCATCAACGCGATGTCATTACCCGTATTAGTCAATCATTGTATTTAACGATGACTCGCATTGGGCAAATCACAGCCATGAAAAATACCGAGGCAACTATAGAATTATTTTCCACAGACGGAAATCGCTTGAGCGATGCAGAGACAACACCATTACTAAAGTCATTTGATCACTTTGCATCATGAATCCAGCGCCACCTTCCTCACAAGTCAATCCTAACTTCAAGTGGGTCTTCCAAACTGCAGGACGTACTATCGCCTTCGGCTTTGGTAGCGGCCTAAGCCCTATAGCACCTGGTACTGCAGGTACCCTCTGGGCCTGGGCTGCCTTTTTAGTCGGAGAATATTTTTTGTCGACTGAAGATTTTTTATGGATTATTGGAGGTGGAATTTTATTGGGTTGCTGGGTCTGTGGTCATGTTAGCGAAGAGCTTGGTAGGAAAGATTTTGGCGGGATTGTCTGGGATGAAATCGTTGCCTTCTGGTTGGTACTCATTTTTATTATGCCCACCAATATTTGGATGCAGGCTCTGGCTTTCCTACTTTTTCGTTTTTTTGATGCCATCAAACCAGGACCAATTGGAATGATTGATCGGCACTTTAAAAATCTTGAAAGCATCGCCAGCGCACCATCAAGCATTCCTCAAATAATTTGGAGGGGCTTTGGCATTATGGTGGATGATTTTGCAGCCGCCTTCTTCACACTCCTCATCATTGCATTCATTCAAATATTGATTCACTAGGAAAATAAATGAATACGCTCGATACCGCTAAAGCACTAGCCGATCTTTTACTTCCTCAGGGTTGGAAAATTGCCCTGGCAGAGTCTTGTACTGGTGGCCTTGTATGCGCAACATTAACCCAATTACCAGGCTCAAGCGATTGGTTTGAGCGAGGCTATATCACCTATAGCAATGAAGCCAAAACGGAATGTCTAGGCGTGCCTACTGAGCTCATTGAGTCTCATGGTGCAGTCAGCGAAGCTGTCGCTAAAGCGATGTCTGAAGGTGCGCAAGGAGTTACAAAAGTGAAGGCTGCTGTCTCTATTACTGGGATTGCTGGGCCATCAGGTGGATCCCCAGAAAAGCCTGTAGGAACAGTTTGTTTTGGGTGGACGATTCAAAATAAGGGCGGCGATATAACAACTATTTGCGATACCCAACTTTTTCAGGGGGATCGTCAAGCGATTCGCGAACAGGCTGCCAACTTTGCTTTAACTACATTGCTGAAACTAATCAGCAGCTAATTACTTCATCCAGCCCTTGCTATGGAAGTACCCAAGCGGAATAATGGCTGACACTAACATCGCACCAATGGCCATTGGATAACCCCAAGAGGTATCTAACTCTGGCATATGTTTATAGTTCATACCCCAAATACTTGCCAGCAATGTAGGTGGCATCAAGGCAACCGATACCACCGAGAAGATCTTGATGATCTTAGATTGATTCAAATTAATGAAACCCACTGTAGCATCCATCAAGAAGTTAATCTTATCGAATAAGAAAGCAGTATGGTTTTCTAAAGAATCAATATCGCGCAAAATTTGACGCGCCTCTTCTTGCTGTTCATCTGACAATAACTTGCTACGCATTAGGAAAGATAAGGCTCTACGGGTATCCATGACGTTACGACGAATGCGTCCGTTGGTATCTTCCTCTGTTGCAATTGTTTCCAATACTTCAGCAGCATCTGCATCATTAATATCATCTGAGAGAACGCGTTTACCTGCGCGTTCGAGATTTTCATAAACTTCTTCCAGTGCATCAGCAGAATATTCGGCATCAGTTGAATACAAATCGAGCAATACATCTTTTGCATTACTCACTGAACCTGGGCGCAAACGTGCGCGCAATCGCACTAAACGGAAAACAGGAAGATCTTCATCATGAATCGAAAACAGCACTTGTTTAGTCAATACAAAAGCAACCCGTACGTTACGGGAAGTTTCATCTTCATCTAACAAGAAATCAGTACGAATATGCAGATGGCCATCATCGGCCTCAAAATATCGAGCTGAAGCCTCTAAGTCCCCCAAGTCATCCAACTCAGGCAAAAGGACTCCAAACGCCTCTTTAATCCAAATCAGCTCATCTTCCTCTGGATCAACGACGTCGATCCAGATAGGATTGGCATATTGCAACAATTCATTGCGATCTTCGACTTGCTCTTGAGAGAGGCGGCCATTTTGCAGGACGAACAAGTTGATCATAGAGAACTCCTAAGGAATGAGCGCTAGTTTATCCTATAGAACATGACAGTTTCACTAAAATAAGCCAAAACCAATGAACTCAAGCTCAAATACCTTTAACCAGCAACTCCAGTCTGCATGGGCTTCCCAAGGCAGCATGCTGTGCGTTGGCTTTGACCCCGACCCAAAGCGCTTGCCCCCATCCCTGCAAGGAAAACCTGAGGGCATCTTTGAGTTCTGTCGTGAAATTGCGGATGCGACCGCCGATTTGGTCTGCGCCTTCAAGCCTCAATTTGCGTACTTTGCATCCCAAAGAGCTGAAGCCCAATTAGAAAAGCTCATCAAACACCTCAAAGTGAAGTACCCCCACATACCTGTCATCCTTGATTCCAAGCGTGGAGATATCGGCAGCACTGCCGAGCACTATGCCATGGAAGTATTCGAGCGTTATGGAGCTGATGCTGTGACAGTCAGCCCCTATATGGGCTTTGACACAATTGAGCCTTATTTGCGCCATCAAGGCAAAGGGGTGATTGTGCTCTGTCGCACCTCCAACCCAGGAGGCTCCGATTTGCAATTCTTAAACGTGACCCCCGATGGTCAACCCCTCTATCTTCATGTAGCTAAATTGGCCGCCCAACAATGGAATAGCTCCGGACAAATCAGCCTCGTCGTTGGCGCTACTTTCCCAGAAGAGATCGCAAAAGTACGTGCGATTGTTGGTGACATGCCTTTACTAATACCAGGCATTGGAGCCCAAGGTGGCGATATTGATGCCACTGTAAAAGCGGGTGCGATTCCAAGTAAGCCTGGCACCGGCATGATGATCAACTCCTCTAGGGCTATTTTGTACGCTAGCTCTGGCAATGATTTTGCTCAAGCCGCTAGAACAGCAGCGCTGAACACCCGCGACGCATTGAGGACAGCGGCAGCTAAATAAACATCCGCCAGCCTTATTGCAGAACTACTTTTTCGAGCTGCCCTTTGGATTAGGAGCTAAAGCAACGCGATCCATATATTCCAAGATGAACTCTTGGCGAGTCGGAAAATGGATGTTGGCCTTACGGCAATATTGCGTTTTATCAAAACATTTCGGTGCGGGTAAGGCAGAAGCCAAAGCGGCTGACTGCTCTCGATCCAATGCCGCTGGGGTGGTGGTGTAGTAATGCTGGGCTGCTGCACCAATCCCAAAAATACCTTCACCCCACTCTACAGAGTTGAGGTAAATCTCGAATAAGCGCTGCTTCGATAAAGTCAGCTCTAGCAAACCAGTAATGATCAGTTCTTGGCCCTTACGAAAATAGTTTTGCTCAGAAGATAAAAATAAATTTTTTGCCAATTGCTGGGTAATCGTTGAACCGCCCCGTAAAGCTGTTTTCGCTTGTTTGCCTGATCGATTTTTTTGCTGGTTCTTCTCCCAGGCCTTTTGCATATCTTCAACACGAACCCCTTTGTGCTGAAAGAAAATATCGTCCTCGCTGACTAGCACTGCTCTTTTTAGATTCCCAGAAATCTTGTCGTAGGGAGTCCACTTTGATTGAATGGGGCATGTCCAATGCCAAGTGCATAAACGCCAGCGCTCAGCCCTTTGAAAAGCCGTGCTATCTGGATTGATGGTGGTCCATAAACCAATCTGAATAGCAAAGTAAGCCTGCATGGCCAGAAAGCCAAACAAGAGGCACTTAAAGGGATAGATAAACCAGCGCATCAGGGCGAAGAGCTAACTTCTGAGCTGTGCCAATATTGCTCGGGGGTCAATCGCGGAAGTAAGACCTACGCCACGCCAGATCAAGAATGCATCGGCAGCCTGCTCAACTAACATACCTAAGCCATCACTAACGCGGGCACCTCTTTGGAGGGCCTGCTGCATAAAGCTTGTTGTCTTACCGTAGAGCATTTCATATGCAAATGAACTGGGTACAAAAATATTGGCTGCCGCTTGATTACTAATGGGCGATACGTTATCAAGGCCTGCAGCAGTAGCATTAATCACCAAATCAAAGGCTATCGTTTTTCCTGCGTCTTCTAAATCATCTAATGTAACTGACTCTAAATTTGTACCTTGCGTTAGCTCAGAAAAGATCTTGACCAATTCATTTGCCTTTGCATTTGAGCGATTGGCAATTACAAGCTGCTTGGGCGATTGTTCCAGCAATGGTCCCAACACGCCACGGGCGGCACCGCCAGCACCTAAAAGCAAGATGCGCGCATCCTTTAAGACAATACCTTGTGCGCGTAAATCTCTTACTAAACCAGCGCCATCAGTGTTATCTCCATAAATTTGCCCATCTTGAATCCAAAGGGTATTCACAGCACCTGCTAATTGCGCTCTTGATGTTAAGACCTTAGCAAATGCTTGAGCATCTAATTTAAAGGGCACGGTCACATTCATCCCTTTCCCTCCAGCAGCAAAGAAATCTTGCGCAGCTTTTGTAAAGGCTCCCGGAGCTGGCTGCAACCTTCCGTAGTGCATAGCCTGATTGGACTGTAATGCAAAATGCGCATGAATCTGAGGTGATTTACTGTGCGCGATTGGATTACCAGCAACCGCGTACACATCCATCCCAGAAAACAGCTTTGGGTCGGTATATAAATCCATGGATTCTGATGAAGTCATGATGAGAGGATAAGCGAATTTTTGATCTATTTCTTGAACTATTTTTGAGATGGAATCAACGTCGCAACTCTAAGCGATCAGTACCCTCGCGAGCGAATTCAAAAGTGGAGACCCAGTCTAAGACGTCAATTTGCTTACGCATTTCAGAGGGGAACACGCCAAATGGAGCGGAAGCTCTCACAATAGCCAAAGCCTGTCGATCCAACTCAGGATTACCTGAGCTGCGGCCAATTGATAGGCCGTCCTTCCCCTGTGCATTAGTCGTGATATTGCCTTGAGCATCCACACTCACAACAATGATCAAGGTGCCGTATAAAGCTCGTCCATTAGCGCGCGGAAAAAAAGCACTTCCATATGCTTCAATCTTTTGTCGCATGGCATCGTAATAGTGAGCAAAAGTCACCGCCTTCGCACTAGTTGCAGTTAATACCTTACGTCGAGCTCCACGTCCATCGGCTTGTATACGCTTGGCTAATTCTGCTTCTAGGGAGTTTAGTTGTGGTGCAATTTTTTGCTCGTCACCACTCTTACGCCCCCCAGACCGCGCCCGTTGCTCCTCTAGCTTTGCCAACATTTGTTTTTGCTGTTTCTCTAAAACTTCGAGTCGCGCTTCGGTTCCTAGCCTTGCACGATGGATCGCTGTAGCATCTTGATTTTCTGTTTTTCCACCACCTTGGAGATCAGCCTGAGCTAATTTATTAGCCTGCGTTGGCGGTGCTTTGCTACTAGCGTTCACCAGTACTACGCTCAATGGGGTATTGAGTCGACGGCTTTGAATTTCTCCAGCGCCCCAGCGAATAGACAAAAAAAGAAGGTGAATAACCAATGAAACGCAGAGCGCAAACTGAAATGGGTGACGACGCCAAGCACCTTGAAGAGATTGCATCACAGCAGTTGTTTGGCGAGATGTCATCGGCAAAATAAAACTACTCTGAAGTGCCGTCTTCAGTAGGATTTTCAACGGCCTCTTGTGCAATCTTTGCTAGTGATTCAATTTCTAAAACGCGCACACCCGCACTTAATTGCAATAAATCCACATTATCAATCTGCACCTGAGCACGAGTCATCCGAGGATGAGCTGCTAATTCTGGAATGGGTAAATGCAATGGTACTAACTCAAGACGAGACATGCCTTCCTTGAGATGCCGTACAAAAACTGTTTTAGACCCGCATTCCTGCGCAATCCAGCGTAAACACCAATATTTCTCCAGCCTATCTTGATATTCTCCATAGGCCTGATAGCAAGACTCAAAATCGGCTGCAATACCCATCAAAACAGCATCATGCGGTGGGAAAGGAGCGACCATCTTGGCCGTGACACCATGCTTGGCTAAGGCGATGAGCTGCCATTGATTCACTAAATCTGAATAGCGTCGTAATGGTGATGTGCACCATGCGTAATAGTCCAAACCTAAGCCTTCATGTGGTCCTGGGCTTGTCTGCATTCGTGTCCGCAATGGACCCCACCCTTTTTGAGTTCTAAAGAGACCAGGTAAGCCATGATCAGCAAGTAACTGACCTGAAGCGCTATTACAAAATATCATCCATTCAGCAACAATCGTATCTAAGACTGAGCCACGTTGACGTGGAGTAATTTCTATCTGTTCTACCCCATCAACAGGAGCCACCTCAAAGTAAAAATCTCTTGCTAAGGCATTAGGGTCTATCACCCCTAACTGTTCTGAACGCAGACCATTTGCTATTCGCTTTTCTTGACGACTTGCATGTAAGTGCTTAGCCGCACGCCACAAGACGGCTAACTCTTTGCGAAAAGGATAAGTTGCAGCTTCATCTAACAAACTATCGTCACTAACCAAATGCTCCAAGTCTTCCAAGCGTAAATTAGCTGCCATCGGCACCATCTCTGCACGCATTTGAATAGAATCACGATCCACGTGGCCCTGAGCATCGATGTCTACATAGATCGATAGTGCCGGACGAGGAGCACCTTCATCTAATGAAAATTGCTCAATCACCGAATCAGGCAGCATCGTTATCTTGTCACCTGGAAAATACACTGTCGACATGCGATCCCGCGCAACTCGGTCAAGGGGATCATCTTTGGCAATAGCCAAACCAGGCGCAGCAATATGAATTCCGACGCGGTGGCCGCCCGTTTCTAAATCACTCACTGACAGCGCATCATCAATTTCAGTAGTGCCTGCATCATCAATAGAAAAAGCCCTCACTGGGGCAAGCGGTAATTGAGCAATAGCTGCATCGTAAGCAGCTTGATCAACCCCAATATTCTGATTATGGGCGCTACCATTTGGAAAATGGGCTTTTAAAAATAATCCTTGGTGATACGCCAAGGGTGACTCAATTGCAGCACATCGAATCATCAATTGCGCCGGCGATTCACCCGTTTCAGAGCAGGCTGCAATCAAAGCCTTATAAGCAGATGTATTCTTATCTGGAGAAAACAATAGTTGATTTGAGGAAGATTTCAAGGCCTCAGGAAATTTTCCCGAGACTAGCTCTTCTTGCCAAAGAGTCTGCTGTTCTAGCTCTTTTTGCTTACGTTCGATAGCAGCCAATCCCGCCTGTAATTGCTCGAGAGGTGCCCTTTGGAAACGACCGCGGCCCTTGCGCCGAAAGAAGACTGGCGCGCCCTGCAAAGCGATTGCTAAAGCAACTTGCTGGGAGTTATTCACTTGCGGTCCAAAGTACTCAAGAGCAACGTCTATCAAGCTAAATTCCTCTTCAGGAGCGCAATCCCAAAGGAACTGCAAGTCGATTTCTTTGGATAAAAGTTGCGCTTCATCCATCAGAGCTTGTGCCTCCGGTTTATCAAAACGTAGCCAAACCTCCTTAGCCTTCAGTTTGATTTTTTTGCCCGAGAGGCTAGTTGCCTGCCAGGATTCCGCATCCCCAGCGCCTGATGCAGACTGGACAGTAGCCACTTTAATATCGCCACCCTCTTCATAGACAAGATTCATGCTTAGAGGGAGATCCCGCCACTAGCTTCCAAAGCCACGCCATTCACATA
>Ga0114979_10001224_pt1 | contig 17281 bp, 26 predicted proteins | sample S_140625_EF_Meta_FD_87315 | JGI IMG/M metagenome (GOLD analysis project Ga0114979, IMG submission 87315) | Freshwater microbial communities from Lake Simoncouche, Canada to study carbon cycling - S_140625_EF_MetaG | ecosystem: Environmental > Aquatic > Freshwater > Lake | place: Lake...
AAGGCGACGACGTGATCGTGATCGCCGGTCGCGACAAGGGCAAGCGAGGCACGGTCTCGGCTCGGGTCGATACCGGTCATCTGCTGGTCGACGGCGTCAACATCGTTAAAAAGCATGCTCGTCCGAACCCGATGAAGGGTGAGACCGGTGGCATCGTCGATAAGACCATGCCCATCGATCAGTCGAACGTGATGTTGTTCAACCCGGCCACTGGCAAGGGTGATCGGGTCGGAATCAAGGTGCTGGAAGACGGCACCAAGGTCCGCGTGTTCCGTTCCAACGGCGAACAGGTCAAGGCCTGAGGTCATACAGGAAAGTCACAGCAATGGCTCGTCTGCAAGAAACCTACCGCGAGAAGATCGTGCCCGAACTGATGAAGCAGTTCGAGTACACCTCGGTCATGCAGGTTCCGCGCATCACCAAGATCACGCTCAATATGGGCGTGGGCGAGGCGATCGCCGACAAGAAACTGATCGAGGCCGCCAGTGGCGACCTCACCAAGATTGCCGGCCAGAAGCCGGTGACCACCAAGGCCCGTAAGGCCATCGCCGGATTCAAGATCCGCGCTGGCTACCCGATCGGCTGCATGGTCACGCTGCGCGGCGATCGTATGTACGAGTTCCTTGATCGTCTCGTCACCGTGGCCCTGCCGCGTGTGCGCGACTTTCGCGGGATCTCTGCTCGCGCCTTCGATGGCCGCGGCAACTACAACATCGGCGTGAAAGAGCAAATCATCTTTCCCGAGATCGAATACGACAAGGTGGACAAGGTGCGCGGGCTGAATATCAGCATCACCACCACCGCCAAGTCCGACGACGAAGCCAAGGCGCTGCTGACCGCGTTCCGCTTCCCGTTCCGCAACTGAGGACCGACACGTGGCCAAGACCTCTCTGATCGAGCGCGAAAAGAAGCGCGAAATGCTGGTGAAGAAGTACGCTCCAAAGCGTGCCGAGCTCAACGCGATCATCAACGACCAGTCCAAGTCGGAAGAAGAGCGCTTTCAGGCTCGCCTGAAGCTGCAACAACTGCCGCGCAACGCCAATCCCACACGGCTGCGCAACCGGTGCGAACTCACCGGTCGGCCCCGCGGCACGTTCCGCAAATTTGGTCTCGGTCGCATCAAGCTGCGCGAGATTGCGATGCGCGGCGAAGTGCCGGGCATGACCAAGGCGAGCTGGTAAGGAGCACAACGATATGAGCATGAGCGACCCGATCGCCGACATGTTCACGCGCATCCGCAACGCGCAGCGCGTCGACAAGCAAACCGTGGCGATGCCCTCGTCCAAACTCAAGGCTGCGATTGCGGCCGTGTTGAAAGATGAGGGTTACATCGATGGCTTCCAGGTCAAGGATGAGGCAGGCAAGCCTCAACTTGAGCTGCAGCTGAAGTATTACGCCGGCCGTCCGGTCATCGAGCGCCTCGAGCGCGTCTCGAAGCCCGGGCTGCGGGTCTATAAAGGCCGTGACAGCCTGCCCCAGGTCCTCAATGGACTGGGCGTGGCGATCGTGACCACATCCAAGGGCGTGATGACCGACCGCCGTGCGCGCCAGACGGGCGTGGGCGGTGAAGTCATCGGCTACGTAGCTTAAGGGAGGGCGGTATGTCACGCGTTGCACGCATGCCGGTCGCGGTGCCTAATGGCACCGACATTCAGATTGCTAATGGCGTCATTACGGCGAAGGGCCCCCTGGGCACCTTGACCCAGATCATCAATCCGCTGGTCGAGATCAAGCGCGACGGCGCGCAGCTCACCTTCGCGGCCGCGAATGATTCGCGCGAATCCAGTGCCATGAGTGGAACCTTCCGCGCCTTGGTTGCCAACATGGTCCAGGGCGTGAGCAAAGGCTTCGAGCGCAAGCTGACGCTGGTCGGCGTGGGTTTCAGGGCTCAGGCACAGGGTGCGTCCCTGAATCTGTCGCTGGGTTTTTCCCATCCGGTGGTTCACTCGATGCCCGAAGGCGTCAAGTGCGAAACCCCGACCCAGACCGAGATACTGATCAAGGGTGCCGACAAGCAGAAGGTCGGCCAGGTCGCGGCTGAAGTCCGCGCATACAAGCCGCCCGAGCCCTACAAGGGCAAGGGTGTGCGCTATGCGGACGAAGTCGTGGTCATCAAGGAAACCAAGAAGAAATAACAGGCAGCAGGACGAACATGGACAAGAAGCAATCCCGTCTGCGCCGATCTCTGCAGACCCGCCACAAAATCGCAGACCTGCGAGTCGACCGTCTTACGGTGTATCGCAGCAATCAGCACATCTACGCCAGCATCATTGCGGCCGATGGTCAGAAGGTGCTCGCATCGGCCTCAACTGTCGAGACCGAAGTGCGCAACCAGTTGGCTGGTCAGTCGGGCGGTGGTGGCAATGCCGCGGCTGCTGCGCTGGTTGGCAAGCGAATCGCCGAGAAGGCGCTGGCAGCCGGCATTCAGTCAGTGGCCTTCGATCGCGCTGGCTTCCGCTTTCATGGTCGGGTCAAGACGCTGGCCGATGCGGCCCGCGAAGCCGGCCTGAAGTTCTGACGCCGCGGACATAGGACAAACGACGATGGCAAAGATCCAGGCACGTGTCGGCGCTGAGCAGCGTGACGATGGTTTGAAAGAAAAGATGATCGCGGTCAATCGTGTGACCAAGGTCGTCAAGGGTGGTCGCATTCTGGGCTTCGCAGCCCTGACCGTGGTTGGTGACGGCGATGGTCGGATCGGCATGGGTAAGGGCAAGTCCCGCGAAGTGCCGGTTGCTGTGCAAAAGGCCATGGATGAAGCGCGCCGCAAGATGATTCGGGTGGCCCTGCGTAATGGCACCCTGCAGCATCCGCTGACCGGTCAGCACGGTGCAGCGCGCGTGTTCATTGCGCCCGCAGCCGAAGGTACCGGCATCATCGCCGGCGGCCCGATGCGAGCAATGTTCGAGGTGATGGGTGTCACCAACGTGGTGGCCAAGAGCCATGGCTCGAGCAATCCCTACAACATGGTCCGCGCCACCCTGAATGCGTTCTCGCGCCAGAGCACGCCGGCCGAAATTGCTGCCAAGCGCGGCAAGACCATTGAGGAGATCCTCGGCTGAACGCCGGGGAGAGCACCATGAGCAAGAAAACCCTGAAGGTCACGCTGGTCCGCAGCCCGATCGGCACGCGCGAGTCGCATCGTCAGACGGTGCTCGGGCTCGGACTGAAGAAACTGAACCAGACTCGCGAACTCGAGGACACTCCCGCAGTTCGCGGCATGATCACCAAGGTCTCGTACCTGGTGAAGGTCGAGGCTTGAGATGAAACTGAATGATCTGTCGCCCGCCGAGGGCAGCAACCAGCCGCGCAAGCGTGTCGGTCGTGGTATCGGTTCCGGCTTGGGCAAGACGGCCGGTCGCGGCCACAAGGGCCAGAAGTCGCGTTCGGGTGGCTTCCACAAGGTCGGCTTTGAGGGCGGTCAGATGCCGCTGCAGCGCCGTCTGCCAAAGCGCGGCTTCAAGTCGCTGGCAGCTGGCACGGTGGCTGAAGTTCGCCTGTCTGACCTGCAAAAGATGAATGCCGAAGAGATCGATCTGCTGACGCTGAAGGCGGCTGGCGTGATCTCTCAGCTGTCGCTTACCGCGCGCGTGATTCTGTCGGGCAGCCTCGATCGCAAGGTGTCCTTGCGCGGCATCGTGGCGACCAAGGGTGCAAAGGCTGCGATCGAAGCGGCCGGCGGCTCGGTCGCCTGACCGATTCAGCGCCAGACACAGGAAGGCTTCGAGTGGCTAAAGCGTCGACAGCGGTGATCAAGCAGGGTGGCAAGTACGGCGACTTGAAGCGCCGTCTCGTCTTCCTGCTGCTCGCGCTGATCGTCTATCGCATTGGTGCTCACATTCCGGTACCGGGTATCGATCCGGACCAGCTCGCTCAGTTGTTCAAAGAACAGTCGGGCGGTGTGCTCGGTCTGTTCAACCTGTTTTCGGGCGGAGCGCTGTCGCGCTTCACGGTGTTTGCGCTGGGCATCATGCCGTACATCTCGGCATCGATCATCATGCAGCTGCTCGGCGTGGTCGTGCCCCAGCTCGAAGCTCTCAAGAAGGAAGGCGAAGCCGGCCGTCGCAAGACCACTCAGTACACCCGCTGGTTCACGCTGGCTTTGGCCACCTTTCAGGCGTTCGGTATCAGCATGGCGCTGGAAGCTCAGCCCGGTCTGGTGATCGATCCCGGCATCATGTTCCGCTTCACAGCGGCTGTGTCGCTGGTCACCGGTACCATGTTCCTGATGTGGCTGGGTGAGCAGATCACCGAGCGCGGTCTGGGTAACGGCATTTCAATCATCATTTTCGCGGGTATCGCAGCCGGATTGCCGGGCGCCATCGCCGGCATGGGTGAGCTGGTCCGCAATGGCTCGATGAGCCCGTTTGTTGCGCTGATCATCGTTGCGCTGGTGGTGCTGGTCACCGCCTTCGTGGTCTTCGTCGAGCGCGGGCAACGCCGAATCACGATCAACTACGCAAAGCGCCAGGTCGGCAACAAGGTTTATGGTGGTCAGAGCTCGTACCTGCCGCTGAAACTGAACATGGCGGGCGTCATTCCGCCGATCTTCGCCTCATCGATCATCCTGTTTCCCGCAACGGCTGCCCAGTGGTTCACCTCGGGCGATTCGAGCAATCCGGTGATCCGGTTCATCAAGGACCTGGCCGCCACCTTATCCCCAGGCCAGCCGGTCTACATCGCGCTGTATGCCTTGGCGATTGTCTTTTTCTGCTTCTTTTATACCGCTCTGGTCTTCAACAGCCGAGAGACGGCCGACAACCTGAAAAAGAGTGGTGCCTTTGTTCCGGGAATTCGACCGGGCGAGCAGACCGCGAAGTATGTCGACAAGATCCTGATGCGCTTGACGCTGGCGGGTGCTGTGTACATCACGCTGGTGTGCCTGCTGCCTGAATTTCTGGTGTTGCGCTGGAATGTTCCGTTCTATTTCGGTGGCACATCACTGCTGATCATTGTGGTGGTCACCATGGATTTCATGTCTCAGGTGCAGGCCTACCTGATGTCGCACCAGTACGAGAGCCTCTTGAAGAAAACCAACTTCAAGGGTGCGGGCACACCGCCCATTCGTTGAGCCATAAGGGAACCGGATGTCGAAAGACGATGTGATCCAGATGCAGGGCGAGGTGATGGAGAACCTCCCCAACGCGACCTTTCGCGTGAAGCTGGAGAACGGGCATGTTGTGTTGGGGCATATCTCCGGAAAGATGCGGATGCACTACATCCGCATCCTGCCGGGCGACAAAGTGACTGTGGAGCTGACGCCGTATGACCTGTCCCGAGCACGGATCGTGTTCAGGGCCAAGTGATCAGCGTTTCGGGTCCGGACGGGCAGGGTAGTAGTAGGGCATCGCGCGCGGTCAAGCGCACAGAGGAATGACATGAAGGTATTGGCAAGCGTCAAGAAGATCTGCCGCAAGTGCAAGATCATCAAGCGTAACGGCGTGGTCCGCGTGATCTGCGCCGATCCGCGTCACAAGCAGCGTCAAGGCTGAAGAGGATTCGCATGGCACGTATTGCGGGCATCAACATCCCCGACCGTCAGCACGCCGAGATCGGCCTGACGGCGATTTTCGGCATCGGCCGCCCTCGCGCTCGCGCAATTTGCGAAGCGGCAGGCGTTCCTCTGACCAAAAAGGTCAAGGACCTGAGCGACGCCGAGCTCGAGAAACTGCGCGACCAGATCAACCGCTTCACCATCGAAGGCGATCTGCGCCGCGAGGTGACGATGTCGATCAAGCGTCTCATGGACCTGGGCTGCTATCGCGGTGTGCGTCATCGCCGTGGCTTGCCACTTCGCGGACAGCGCACAAAGACCAATGCCCGGACTCGCAAGGGTCCGCGCAAGGCCGGCATTGCGCTTAAGAAATAAACCGAACACACGGACAGATCGAACATGGCCACACAGAAGCAGGGCTCCTCGCAGGGCAACCGGGTCCGCAAGAAGGTCAAGAAGAACGTCTCGGACGGCATTGCGCACGTCCACGCCTCGTTCAACAACACCATCATCACGATCACCGATCGGCAGGGCAACGCCCTTTCGTGGGCAACCTCGGGTGGTGCGGGCTTCAAGGGCTCGCGCAAATCCACGCCGTTTGCTGCACAGGTTGCTGCCGAGACCGCGGGTCGTGCCGCTCAGGAACAGGGTATTCGCAATCTCGACGTGCGCATCAAGGGCCCCGGCCCGGGTCGCGAGTCGTCGGTGCGGGCTCTCAACGCCCTGGGTATCAAGATCATGTCGATTGCCGACGTGACACCGGTGCCGCACAACGGCTGCCGGCCGCCTAAGAAGCGTCGCATCTGATTCGACGCTGACAAGCCCACCGTTCGCCCCATCGGTTTCGATGCACAGGGCGGACTAACCGCAGCACTGTCTGCGTAAGCAAGAGAGAGAACACGTGGCACGTTATACCGGACCCAAAGCCAAGCTGTCCCGCCGCGAAGGGACAGACCTTTTTCTTAAGAGCGCCCGCCGCTCGCTGGCCGACAAGTGCAAGCTCGACAGCAAGCCGGGCCAGCACGGACGGACCTCAGGTTCCCGCACCTCCGATTACGGCCTTCAGCTTCGCGAAAAGCAGAAGGTCAAGCGGATGTACGGCGTGCTCGAGCGCCAGTTCCGCCGCTATTTCGCCGAAGCGGAGCGTCGCCGTGGCAATACCGGTGCGAATCTGCTCGCGCTGTTGGAGTGCCGCCTCGACAACGTCGTGTATCGGATGGGTTTGGCCTCGACCCGCGCTGAAGCGCGTCAGCTGGTCAGCCACAAGGCGATCGCAATCAATGGTCAGACGGTCAACATTCCGTCGGCACAGGTGCGTCCCAACGATGTGGTCACCATCCGTGAAAAGGCCAAGAAGCAGGTGCGCGTTCAGGACTCGCTGAGCCTGGCCGAGCAAAGCGGCTTTCCCGCCTGGGTCTCGGTGGACAAAGCCAAGATGGAAGGCATTTTCAAGTCCGTGCCCGAGCGGTCGGATATTGCTGCCGACATCAACGAAAGCCTGATCGTCGAGTTGTACTCGCGCTAATCGAGGGACCTATTTACATGCAGACTGCTTTGTTGAAGCCCCGTATCGTCGAGGTCGAGCAACTCGGTCCCTCCCACGCTCGCGTGGTCATGGAACCGTTCGAGCGTGGCTATGGCCACACCCTCGGCAACGCCTTGCGTCGCGTGCTGCTGTCTTCGATGATCGGCTATGCGCCGACCGAAGTGCAGATCACCGGTGTCGTGCACGAGTACTCGACCATCGACGGATTGCGCGAGGACGTCGTCGACTTGCTCCTGAACCTCAAGGGCATCGTCTTCAAGCTCCACAATCGCGATGATGTGTTTCTGACCCTGCGCAAAGACAGCGCAGGTCCGGTGCTCGCATCAGACATCGACCTTCCGCACGATGTCGAACTGGTCAATGCCGGCCACGTGATTGCCAACCTGACCCAGGGCGGCAAGCTCGACATGCAGATCAAGGTCGAGAAGGGCCGTGGCTATGTGCCCGGAACGCTGCGCAATCTGTCCGACTCCAAGGCAATCGGTCGCATCGTGCTCGATGCCTCGTTCTCGCCCGTCCGGCGGGTCAGCTATGCGGTCGAAAGTGCCCGAGTCGAGAACCGGACCGACCTCGACAAGCTCCTGATCGATGTCGAAACCAACGGTGTGATTTCGCCTGAGGAAGCAGTTCGTCAGGCAGCTCGCATCCTGGTCGAGCAGTTGTCTGTGTTTGCCGCACTCGAAGGCGCAGAGCCGGTGAGCGATCCGATCGGCGGCGGGTTGACGCCTGGCCTGATCGGTGGACCGAGCCTGCTCGGCCGTTCGGCTCAGATCGACCCGATCCTGCTTCGTCCGGTCGACGATCTCGAATTGACCGTGCGTTCGGCCAACTGCCTGAAAGCTGAAAACATCTTCTACATTGGCGACCTGATCCAGCGTACCGAGAACGAATTGCTCAAGACCCCGAACCTGGGTCGCAAGTCGCTCAACGAGATCAAGGAAGTGCTCGCCTCCCGCGGGCTCACGCTCGGGATGCGCCTCGAAAACTGGCCGCCGGCCGGTCTCGATCGGCCCTGATCGCGCTGCCGGATATCAAGGAATCTGAATCATGCGTCACCGTCACGGACTTCGAAAACTCAACCGCACCAGCAGCCACCGCGAGGCGATGCTGCGCAACATGACCGTCTCTCTGCTGCGGCACGAGATGATCAAGACCACTCTGCCGAAGGCCAAGGAATTGCGCCGGGTGGTCGAGCCGATCATCACCCTGGGCAAGAAGCCTTCGCTGGCCAATCGCCGACTGGCCTTCGACCGCCTGCGCGATCGCGATATCGTGGTCAAGGTCTTCAATGAGCTTGGCCCGCGCTACGCCAAGCGCAATGGCGGCTACCTCCGTATCCTGAAATTCGGCTTCCGGATTGGCGACAATGCGCCGATGGCGCTGGTCGAGTTGATGGATCGTCCAGAGACAGTCGAGCCGGTCGCAGGCGAGTCGGCTGCAAGCTGATTTGCCTGATGGTTCCCTTTGCTGGGGGCCATGAGTCGCAACTGTCGGACGGAAGTGCGGCGCTCCTTGAGCGCCGCGTTTCATTTGGGAGGCAGGGATGCAGTCGGTTCTGAGCATCGAGGGGCTGGTCAAGACCTTCGGCGCACATCGTGCGGTTGACGGTGTGGGCTTTTCGGTCGCTCCAGGCACATGCTTCGGGCTGCTGGGCCCGAACGGAGCAGGCAAGAGCACCACGCTCAAACTGGCGCTCGGCTTGATGGAGCCGGATGCGGGACGGATCGAGTTGCTGGGCGAGCCGATTCCGGCCCGCGCACGCGAAGCTCGTGCCCGGGTGGGTGTGGTCCCGCAGAACGACCCACTCGATCCGGACTTTACCGTGGCGGAAAACCTGCTGGTATTCGGTCGGTATTTCGGGCAGTCCGACGCGGTCACGCGCAGTCGAATCGATGCGCTGCTTGATTTCGCGCAACTGGGCAACAAGCGCAACGCGCGAATCCAGACACTCTCCGGTGGCATGAAGCGGCGGCTCACCATGGCCCGTGCGCTGATCAACGATCCGCAGGTGCTGTTTCTGGATGAACCGACCACAGGCCTCGATCCGCAGGCCCGGCACCTGATCTGGGAACGCTTGAAGCGCCTGCTCGCACAGGGCAAGACGATCGTGTTGACCACCCATTTCATGGATGAAGCCGAGCGGCTGTGCGACCGGCTTGCGATTGTCGATAACGGACGACCGATCGCTGAGGCCGCGCCGGCACAGCTGATCGCCACCGAGATCGAGCCTCATGTGATCGAGGTCCATGGCCGAGGTCGCGCTGACTGGGCGCGTGAAGCGCCCGGCCTGGGCTGCGACCGGATCGAGACGGTTGGCGAGACCACGTTTGCATACTGCCGTGACGCCGGGCCTGCCCTGGCATCTCTGCAGCAGCACACTGATCTGCGGACCCTGCATCGACCGGCAAATCTCGAGGATGTCTTTCTCAAGCTCACCGGTCGTGATCTGCGCGACTAAGGCCATGACCGCGCACTGGAGCAGCAGATGATGCAGACCCAAGCACAGTCGCAGACTGCAATCGATCGATCGGCAGCGGCCAGGCGTTTCGCCCTGCCCGCACTGAGCCGTCGATTGATTCCTGTTTTGCGCCGGCATGCCATGGTGTGGCGCAAGCTGGCAGTGCCCAGCCTGCTGGCCAATGTGGCCGATCCGCTGATCACCCTGGTGGCATTCGGCTACGGCCTGGGTGCCCTGTTGTCCGAGGTGCAGGGCGTGCCGTACATCGTATTTCTGGCTGGAGGCTCGGTGTGCATGAGCACGATGATGGCTGCCAGCTTCGAGTCCCTGTATTCCGCGTTTTCGCGGATGCATGTTCAGCGGACCTGGGAGTCCCTGCTCAATGCGCCCCTGCTGCTCGACGATGTGCTCGCGGCCGAATGGATCTGGGCCGCGCTCAAGGGGTGCCTGTCGGGTATTGCAATCATTGCGGTCGCCATGGCCCTGGGCATCTCGCGGTCGCCGACGCTGATCGCTGTACTGCCGGTGATCCTGCTCACCGGCCTGGCGTTCGCTGCCATCGGGCTGTGCGTCAACGCCCTGGCTCAGGGCTACGACTTCTTTTCGTACTACTTCACCCTGGTACTGACCCCGATGAGCTTTCTATCCGGGGTCTACTTCCCGCTCTCGCAGCTACCGGCCTGGCTGCAACCGGTGTGCGAGCTACTGCCCCTGACCGCAGCGGTCCAACTGGCCCGACCGCTGTTTCTGGGCCAGTGGCCCGACCAGGTGCTCTGGCCGGTCGCCGTGCTGCTGGCCTACGCACTCGGCGGCTTTTACATCGCCGCCGTCCTCACCCGCCGTCGCTTCGCTGTCTGACACACACCAGATTCGCGCTCAGCCTTGCTTGAGCCAGCGGGCTGCATCCAGCGCGTAGTAGGTCAGCACACCGTCGGCTCCGGCGCGCTTCATGCACAGCAGCGCCTCGAGTGCGACCGTGCGCTCGTCGAGCCAGCCATTGGCCACCGCCGCCTTGATCATCGCGTACTCGCCGCTGACCTGATAGACGAAGGTCGGCACGCGGAAGGTGTCTTTGACCCGGCGCACGATGTCCAGATACGGCATGCCCGGCTTGACCATCACCATATCGGCGCCTTCCTGCAGATCGAGCGCCACTTCGCGCAGCGCCTCATCGCTGTTGGCCGCATCCATCTGGTAGGTCTTCTTGTCACTCTTGCCCAGGTTCTTGGCCGACCCGACCGCATCCCGGAAGGGGCCGTAAAAGCCCGAGGCGTATTTGGCCGAGTAGGCCATGATCCTGGTGTGGATGTGGCCTGCAGATTCCAGCGATTGCCGGATCGCGCCTACCCGCCCGTCCATCATGTCCGACGGCGCGAGGATATCGACGCCGGCCTCAGCCTGAACCAGCGCCTGCTTGCGAAGGATTGCGACGGTTTCTTCGTTGATCACGTAGCCGTCTTCATCGATGACGCCATCCTGGCCGTGGCTTGTGAACGGGTCGAGTGCCACATCGGTCAGCACGCCCAGGTCGGGAAAGCGCTGCTTGACCGCCCGAACCGCGCGCGGCACCAGTCCGTTCGGGTCGGTCGCGATGATGCCGTCCGGTGTTTTGAGGGCTGGCTCGATCACCGGGAAAATCGCCAGTACCGGCACGCCGAGCTGAGAGCACTGCTCAGCCAGTCCGAGCAGGCTCTCGATGCTGTGGCGCTCAACCCCGGGCATGGACGGCACCGTATGGTTCGGGCCATTTCCGTCCTGGACAAAACAGGGGTAGATCAGGTCATTGACCGACAGAGCATGTTCCGCAACCAGGCGCCGTGTGAAGGCATCGCGACGCAAGCGCCTCGGGCGTTGCACTGGAAATCCTTGTTCTATTTGAGGAAAATTGGACATCACATGTCTCCATCGGTGGAAATCATCAGAAATCTGAAACGGCTGTCAGAAAAAGCTTGAAGTTTTTTTGTGGGCGTTTATCATGGACAACAGATGGTCGTCAGACTATCTCCCGCTTCTCCTCCCTGAGCGGGTGCCTGCGATTCATTTCAAGGCAATTCGCCCCGGTGCATGTATGCAGCCGGGGTTTTTTTTGCCTCGGGGTTGCACTCGGGTGCCTGGATCTAGTCGCTGGCCGGCTGCATGCGCTGCCCGATCCAATTTTCCACCAGAGCGGTGAGTTCGTCGCTACCCGATCGGTTCAGGGCTGAGAAAAGCAGCACGTGGTTTTCAGCTTCGGCTCTGAGTTGCTGCAATTCGGAACGCACCTCGTGCAATGCTGCTGTGCCCTGCTGACGCGAGAGCTTGTCCGATTTGGTCAGGACGACCACCAGGCGCAGGCCATCGGGCACCCAGGCGAGGAGTCGCCGGTCAAGATCGGTCAGGCGGCGTCGGATATCGGCCAGCAGCACCACCCCGGCCAGCTGAGGCCGCTTGTGCAGGTAATGCCCAGCCAGATGGTCCCAGGTCTTTTTGGTCTCGAGCGGCGCGGAGGCATAACCGTAGCCGGGTGTGTCCACGAGATGCGCCACTGCGCGGTCAACCGGGCCGACGCTGAAGTAATTGAGCGCCTGGGTGCGGCCGGGCGTGCGACTGGCAAAGGCCAGGCGCCGGCGATTGCACAGGATGTTGATACAGGACGACTTGCCCGCATTAGAGCGACCGACGAATGCCACCTCGACCAGGCCGTCGCGCGGCAACTGGTTGAGGGCGGCGACCGTGGTGAAGAACCGGGCTGAGGTCAGGAGCGACATGAAACGTGCCTATTGTACAATCTTGGGTTTGCGTGAATCCGGAAATTTTCAGGTGCGTTCGATGATCCAGGCGTTGAATTTGGCAAAACTCTCCGTGCGTGCAGGTGCTTTCATGGGAGCCGCCTTGTTGTGCGGTTCTGTGCTGGCGCAAGCAGCAACGGCCAAGCCCGACCTGAACAAGGGTCAGCAGATTGCCGCAGCCGCCTGTGCTGCGTGCCACGGCGCTGATGGCAATGCCACCAGCCCGGCCAACCCGAAGCTCTCCGGCCAGCATCCCGACTACCTCTACAAGCAGCTCACCAACTTCGTGGCCAAGCCCGGCGCGAAAGAGCCCGAGCGCAATAACGCAATCATGGCCGGCTTTGCGGCCACGCTCTCAGACGACGACCGTCGCAATGTCGCGGCCTGGTTTTCAAGCCAGAGCCTGAAGCCTGCCTCGGCTCGCAACAAGGATCTGGTCGAACTCGGTCAACGCATTTATCGCGGCGGCATTCCTGAAAAGAATGTGCCGTCCTGCGCAGGCTGCCACGGCCCCGCCGGTGCTGGCATACCGGCCCAGTATCCTCGCCTGGGTGGTCAGTGGGCCGATTACACCGAGTCGCAGCTCACCCAGTTCCGCGCAGGTCAGCGCAAGAACAGCGCGCAGATGACCGCGATTTCGGCTCGACTCTCCGATGGCGAGATCAAGGCAATTTCGGATTACATCGCAGGCTTGCGCTGACGGCCAGCGGGCCTTGCAGCTCGCACCGAGCACCTTGCCAGCGGGCGCCTTCGGGCGCCCGTTTCACGCGCGGGGCTTCTGATCCGGTCGGCCCCTTCAAGGGGGACAATCCCTCACGCGATCGCACCGGATCGCACCCGATCACGCCCAAGGAGGCTCTCATGCTGATCCGCACACCCGAGGCTTTCGCGCCGCTGCCATCCGACATCACTCCGCGCCGTGTCTGGCAGCAGCGTCGCCGTTTCGTGCAGGCTGCTGCGGCCGGGGTGGGCTTGCCTGCAGCCGCCCAGGTCGCCGCGCAAAGCGGCAAGCCTGATCGCAAGCTGCCCGCGCAGGCCAGCGCATTCACCACCGTCGAGAAGCAAACGCCCTACAAGGACGTGACCTCGTACAACAACTTCTATGAATTCGGGCTGGACAAGGGCGATCCGGTACGCACCGCTGGTGCCTTCAAGACGCGGCCGTGGACGGTGAGCATCGAGGGGGCGGTGGGCAAGCCGATGACCCTGGGCATCGAGGACCTGCTCAAGCTCGCTCCGATGGAGGAGCGGGTCTATCGGATGCGCTGTGTCGAAGGCTGGTCGATGGTGATTCCCTGGATCGGCTATTCGCTCTCGGCCCTGATCCGCAAGGTCGAGCCGACCGGCAACGCAAAATTCATTGAATTCGTGACCCTCAACGATTCTGCCCAGATGCCGGGCCTGCGCTCGAGCGTGCTCGACTGGCCCTATGTAGAAGGCCTTCGCATGGACGAGGCCAATCATCCGCTCACGCTGCTGACCTTTGGACTCTATGGCGAACTGCTGCCCAATCAGAACGGCGCGCCTCTGCGCCTCGTGGTGCCGTGGAAGTATGGTTTCAAGAGCGGCAAGTCGATCAGGCGGATTCGCTTTACTGAAAAGCAGCCACTGACCAGCTGGAACCGCTCGGCGCCGCAGGAATATGGCTTCTATTCGAACGTCAATCCCGAGGTTGACCATCCGCGCTGGTCGCAGGCCACTGAACGGCGAATCGGCGAGGACGGCTTTCTGGCTCGCAAACGCGCGACCCTGATGTTCAATGGCTACGCCGACCAGGTGGCCGGGCTGTACACCGGCATGGATCTTCGTCGTCAGTTCTGAGTCGATCTTGACCGCCATCAAGCGAGGACTGTTCCTGCTGGCATTGCTGCCACTGGCGCGATTGCTGGCGGCCGGGTTCTTCGATGTACTGGGTGGCTTGGGTGCCAATCCGGTCGAGTTCGTGACCCGCTCGACCGGTACCTGGACCCTGGTGATGCTGTGCCTGACGCTGGCGATCACACCGCTGCGCCGGATGACCGGGTGGAATCAGCTGATCCGATTGCGTCGCATGCTCGGCCTGTTCGCGTTCTTCTACGGCCTGCTGCACCTGATCACCTACCTGTGGTTCGATCAGTTCTTCGATCTGGCCGCGATCATCAAGGATGTGCTCAAGCGGCCCTTCATCACCATGGGCTTCACTGCCTTCGTGCTGATGATTCCGCTGGCGGTGACCTCGACCGACTCGATGATCCGCCGCCTGGGCCGCCGCTGGGGCCGCCTGCATCGACTCGTGTATGCGGTGGCGATTGCCGCGATCCTGCACTACGCGTGGCACAAGGCCGGCAAGAACGACTATTCGGAGGTGGCCTGGTATGCCGCAGCGGTGACGCTCCTGCTGGGCTGGCGGGTGCTTGACTGGATCAGACGTCGAAGGCCCGCAGCCCGGCCGGGCTGAGCGCGGGCCAGACCTCAGGTGGGCGGCAGCTTACGCTCAGTGGCGAAGAGGTCTTCGATGCGCTCGCGCTCGCGGATCAGGTGCATGCGATCGCCATCGACCATGACTTCGGCTCCGCGCGGGCGGCTGTTGTAGTTCGAGCTCATCGACATGCCGTAGGCCCCGGCCGACAGGATGGCGAGCAGATCACCTTCTGCCAGGGCCAGTTCGCGTGATCGACCCAGCCAGTCGCCGGATTCGCAGACTGGTCCGACCACATCGTAGGTTCGAGGCGACGACGATCTGGCAATGACTGGGACGATGTCATGCCAGGCCTCGTACATTGCCGGGCGCATCAGGTCATTCATGGCGGCATCCACCACTGCAAAGTGCCGATCGCCATTTTCCTTGAGCACTTCAACCCGGCACAGCAGCAGACCGGCATTGCCGACCATCGACCGGCCGAACTCGAACATCAGTTCGGGCATCTCGCGACCGCGTTCGCCGGCCCAGGCCTGCACCCGTTCAAACAGTGCGCTCAGCAATTCGCCGCGTGCCGGCGGCGCTTCATCGCGATAGGCAATGCCCAGCCCGCCGCCGAGATCAAGGTGATGCAGTCCGATGCCGTGCGCCGCAAGCCGGTCGACCAGCTCGAGCACGCGTTCCAGCGCAGCCAGGAAGGGCTCGAGCTCGGTGATCTGCGAGCCGATGTGGCAGTCGATGCCCTCGATGCGCAGATTGGGCAGCGAGGCGGCGTGCTGATAGGCCTGGAGTGCGCGCTCATGCGCGATTCCGAATTTGTTCTCGCGCAGCCCGGTCGAGATGTAGGGGTGGGTGCCAGCATCGACGTCGGGATTGACCCGCAAGGAGATGGGCGCCTTCAACTGCATGGATCCGGCCACTGCATTCAGCTGGTCCAGCTCGCTTTCTGATTCGACATTGAAGCAGCGCACACCGGCGCTCAGCGCATCGCGCATCTCTGCCGCGGTCTTGCCCACGCCCGAAAAGACGACTGTCCTGGCATCGGCGCCTGCGGCCAGCACCCGCGCGAGTTCGCCCCCTGAGACGATGTCGAATCCGCAGCCGCGACGGGCCAGCAACTCGAGGATTGCCAGGTTGCTGTTGGCCTTGATGGCATAGCAGACCAGGGCTCGGCGCCCGGCCGTGGCTGCAGCAAATTCATCCCAGGCCTGCTCGATGGCGGCGCGTGAATAGACCCAGGTCGGCGTGCCGAAGGTTTCGGCGATTCGGGTCAGGGCCACCCCTTCGGCATGCAGCACGCCGCCGACCGGAGAAAAAGGGGACATCAACAACCTCGAGCGTCAGTGATTTGGGGTGTTAGCGGAGCAAGCCCAACATGGCGGGCTCAGTTGCCACGCACAGGCTGGGGGTCGCCGGCTGGCTTGTTTGTCGTGCGCTGCGGTGGCTCGGCGGGCGGCTTGGGCAGATAGAGCGGACCCGACTGACCGCAGGCTCCCAGGACCAGACTAAGCGCTAGAATGCCGGCGCAGCGCACGGTGGCGCAGCATGCGCGACGGTGTTCGCGATTCATCGAGGCAGCATAGCATGAGCGAACAGGCCTTCCTGCAGGCAGCACAACAGACCCTGGATGCGATCGAATCGAGTCTGGAGCGCATCGTCGACACCGCCGGAATCGACATCGACCTCGAGCGCCAGGGCAATGTGCTGACGCTGACCTTTGAAGACGATGCGCAGATCGTGATCAACAGCCATTCGGCAGCCCAGGAAATCTGGGTGGCTGCGCGCTCCGGCGGTTTTCACTATCGTCTGCGCGATGCCCGCTGGATCGACTCCAGAAGCGGCGACGAACTCTTTGCCGCCCTGTCGCTGCTGATCAGTGCGCAATCGGGCGCCACGGTGCGTCTGTCTGGCAGCGCCTGAGTCGAGCCCCATCGGCTGGCCCGGGTGCCGCTGCTGCCGCTGCTGCCGATGAGCTGAAGACGCTCCGAACCGCCTGGCGCGGGCACGTTCGATGCCTGTCAATGAGCAGGTGTCTGAACTCTCGGAGCGAACAATGAACCTGATCCTGTGGCTGTTTGTGGGTGGCATTCTCGGCTGGATTGCAAGCCTCCTGATGAGGACCGATCAGAAGCAGGGCCTGTTGCTCAATGTCGTGGTCGGGGTGGTCGGTGCGACGCTGGGTGGTTGGCTGCTGTCGCCTCTGGTGGGGATCGAGACGATCAACCAGAATCAGTTCAGCCTGGGCGCGCTGGCGGTGTCACTGGGCGGTGCGGTCATCTTGCTGGCGATCGTCAACCTGTTTCGAAGCGGCACGGTGCGCTGAGGTGCTTGCGGTGCGGCCCAGGCCTCGGAAGCGGCCGCCTCCAGTGCGAGGCGGCGGGCATCCCGGACGCGACCCCATGCCGTGTCCGGACCGCATCGAGCGCCATCGATCAGACCATCCGGTGTCGCGATGATCAGGCGACCCACCAGGCCGCATCCGGCGGGCTGTGATCCAATCGAAGGCTATGGAACCGACCCGCGTGCAAGGATTGACTGCTTCAAGCGCCGACCCGTCCAACACGCTCGCATGGCCCGGGTTGGACATGGATGCAGATGCGTTTGCCGCACTGGTACG
>Ga0114979_10001225_pt1 | contig 17260 bp, 20 predicted proteins | sample S_140625_EF_Meta_FD_87315 | JGI IMG/M metagenome (GOLD analysis project Ga0114979, IMG submission 87315) | Freshwater microbial communities from Lake Simoncouche, Canada to study carbon cycling - S_140625_EF_MetaG | ecosystem: Environmental > Aquatic > Freshwater > Lake | place: Lake...
AGCACAGCTGCCACATACACAGCCACCCCTTTTACAGCGACGAAAGAAACACCCGGCGAACAAGGTAAGTGTAGCAGTGTTTTCCAAAGCATGAATCCGTCCCGATTTAAGTATTTCATGTCCCATGGCATCGTAAAAGAATTCCCTAATTCCCCGCTGTACTTCATATCATTTGCGGCAGCGTATTGCTTACAAAGCATGTCGTTCTTCAGTGAAGAAGCTTCCGAGCTAGGACCTCAATATTCTAACCGGCAATATATTGGCATTCTTGCAACTGTCCTTTTCATAACCCTCTATTCCATATATCTTTTGGCATACGGATGTGATGGCGTTTTCAATTTACTGATTACAATCATCATAGGACTCGTTGTTGGATATTTGATTTGCTATCAGAATTATTTTATTTTGGGGAAGACTGGTGTAGATTTGCTATTCATTCCACCGATTGCCAGGCGCTCTGGTATGGATTATATATGCGTCACGACAAATACTCCAAATAAGTAATAGAGGGATACTGCCGATATGGAATCCGTTGGTTTACTAAGACAATCCTTTTCAGATGCTTTTATTACTCTGCCTCTGATAACGATTGGCCTGGTCTTTTTCCTAGGCATGCTCACATCCAATATAGGACTTATATATCTATTTTTCGGGCATTTGCTCGTCGTCCCTTCTCTAGCATTTTTCGGAAATGAGAAAGGATTTCCTTTATGGAGCGAAGGAGAATGGAGTCCTGCAAAAGCAATTAAATATATTATATCACTTGTCGTGTTATTTACAGTCTATGGCGCTTCTTTAGAAGGAGAAACAAAAAGCTCCTTATCTTATTTAATATACTTGGCAGTGCTGATTCCTTTAATTGGTCAGGGCATACAGACAAACTTGCCTGCAGAGCAACAAAAATCCTTCTTCTTCTTTTACAATCCTTTCGAATGGTTTATGCAAAAGGGCGACAAGTCGCCTACGACAGCTTGTGAAATGTTTCCCACCGGCTCAGAGGATGCCATATATACTACGCCCAGCAATTGGGTCAATCATCTATCCTTCTTTTTCGGCTTCGTAATTGCCAATGCCGTGGGTATTTACAACGAGCCTACGCCTAAGGCAAGTGGTGCCACAGAGGAAGCTGTAAAAGCAAGCGCGGCAAATATAGAGCGTCGTGTAACAAACAGAAAGTGGCTGGCTGGAACAATTACAGCCGTTTCCATAGTCGTCTTTTTAATCATACTCATGTTCCGTTATAACAAGACGGAATGTGAGCAAAGTTTCTGGATTTCTCTGATACCGATTCTCATTGCCACGCTCACAGGAGTTTCTTGGTTCAAAGTCGTACACACGAAATGCGGCGTCAGGCCGGCCGATGTTCTGGGAATCGTCCAAGGAATGATTCCCTCGGAGCTGATAGATAATCCTATCGTGTGCGTGGGGTCCACTTAGAACCCCGCAAATCCTTGCCACAGAAACAAGTGCCGTCCAAATTCCGTGAGATTCTTTCCAGGTAGGTTTCCCATCTGTACAGATTCAAATATACTCTCGCAATATTCCCGCCACAGCCGCCGAAGGCTTTTATTCGTCGGCAATGCAGGAGAGCCTAAGCCTACCACATAAGGAACACCTGTCTTTCCAAGCCGCTGATTCACATCCTCGTGAAATTCCCACATCCATCGCCCACAGTCGGCAGGCACTGGTATTCCATGTACTTTCCGATATTCTTCAATATGTTGCCGACATTCTACGCACGGCACAATGGTCTCCAAATGCGCAAAGAGCCAATCCAGCTCCCTTTTTTCATCCGTCGCCATTATATCGGGAGCCTTTCCAGCACGATATCCTATTCTGTGTAAAACCGCCCATAAATACGGCCCCCACACAGAAGGAAGAGGCATTCCACCCCTACTAAAATTGAATTCGCCAAGCTTTCTAGTAAATTGTCCGCACCCCACGAACCACAATGTCCAACAATGTGGTCGCAAACTCCTATCCAGTGGTCGCAGAAATCTGGACCTTGTTTGAATCATCTCTTATGACACAAGCCAAACGTCTAGCCGAGGACATCGCCAAACGCCAAGGAAAGGACCCCAAAGAGTTGTGGGCTCTCATCAAACCCCAGGTGAAGATAAACCTCTTGGACGCCGAAATAGGCGAGCCGCAGCTATGTAAGCACTTCCTGGGAAACAGAGACGGTGCCATTGAACTTCGTTGTAGGGCGCCCTGCGCTCTAGGCTTTGATGCATGCCCCACCCACATTCATACCCCCCTTATTACCGAGTCCAAACATCCGCTCGTCACATCCGTAAAATCGGCCACTGGTCAAACATATTACAAGGATGAGAAGGGTCTTGTTCGCGACAAGAACGGCAAAATACACGGCATCGTTGAGAACGATGTTCTGTATTTGTTTGAAGAGGCATGAGTGGCCCAGGGGCCAAAGAGGCCCAACCGGCATAAAATCCTCCCTCTATAAAATACTAAATGGAGACCGACCAAGGCTCTAACAAGCCGGCTAAAAAGGCCGCCAAAAAGGACTCCAAAAAAAAGCCTTATAAGCCAAACACCCTCCCAATTATACCATTTGTTCCTCAGACCATCGTATTCATACGAACGCCCTCTCCTTTCAACATCTTACCAGACCGCTATTTTCATCCAGTCCTACAAAGCACCCTCGATTTTTTACCCCTCAGTATGAAAGAACGCAATCAATATATCGAAAAACACTTTCCACTCCATTCACCCTTTGCAGGTATGTCACAGATTATTATTCCAAAAGACCCTTATATGGCAGTCTGGTCAAAAGAAAAATCGGCAGCGATTCGGAGGTCAGTTAGCAAAATCATGCGATTCCGTTTCGTATTCCGCAAATTCCTCCATAAATGGCGATTCTCCAGAATAAAAATGGCAAACACCGATGACATCTTAACAGGAGAGCCTCCCAAAAAACCCCTGTATATCGTCGACTGGAAGTTAAGGCAAGCATATGTTTTTGAAGCACAAACGCTCATGAAAGATATTACAGCACGTCTTCATCACCACGACGGCTTATTTGAAGAGCCACAGCCACCACGCAATCCATTCACAAATACACCTTTTACACAGTCTCAAACAATTTCCGTCTGGAATTCCATCAGCGAAGCAGGAATAGCCGTATCTTCGGTTTTTACTCTGTATCGCACCTCTCGGTTTTCTTATGTAACATTTCTCGATGAGAATTCCCTATATCTAAAACTCAATGCACATCGCAAAACATTTCAAGAAGAAACTTCCTACGATTATAAAGAAAGAATGTTAGATTTCATACATTTATGCTATACTGCCGAAAGCCTTGAGTATAATGCGACGGCATTTACACATATTTTATACAGTGAGCCAAAAAACCACGTTATACAAAAATGGAAACGACTGTGCGAGAAATACCATGAGGCAGATATAATATATTTCAATAATCCAACGAAGGCTAAAGATATTAAAGAAGACGTCCTTGATGATACATATGAAATACTCAGCTCTCAAAATTATATCGTATCGCTATATAATCGGACAATATAATAGATGGCGTCCACACGGACCCCTAGCGAACTTTTGGAAATCCGGCGCGTAAGGGCAATGGCGTCCTCTGCATCAAATACTCCAGAAAACAATTGTTTCAAAGGAGAAAAAGGCGATACGGGGCCACCGGGCAATGACGGTCCTCAAGGCCCACAAGGCATCCCAGGACCTACAGGGCCGGCAGGACCATCTGGTGGCCCGCCAGGACCTACAGGACCAGCGGGACCTGTTGGCCCTGCAGGGCCTCAAGGTACTCCAGGAACACCAGGTGGCCCCCCAGGACCCACAGGCCCTGCAGGACCTACAGGACCCGCTGGACCAACAGGACCCGCTGGCCCGCAAGGTCAGCAAGGTGAGAGAGGCATACAGGGTCCACAGGGGCTTCCTGGAATACCTCTGGGGAATGTCTTATTAGTCGATGTAGTAACTACTCCGAATGCAGCAACCACCTCATATAGTTCTATTGAGGATGCCATTGCGGCAATTATAACAGGATCCCTAACGAATCAAACTATATGGCTTCTTCCTGGAATACATGTTATACAGAATGGAATATCCATTCCAGCTGGATGTTCTATAAGAGGAATGTCTTCACAAACTGTGACAATACAAATGTTAAATGTTACAACAAATACTACAATGATTTTGATGGGAGAAAATACATGTATTGAAGATTGTACGATTAAATTGACTTCTTCCGTAGTATGCGATTTAACAGGAATTCTTTTTTACGGAACTTCTACTTTTAATTCAAAAGTAAGGGGTTGTAATATATATCTGAATAATTTTACTGTTACAAGTTCTTCTACAAACGTAATAGCAGTACTTGCCAATGGACCTGGCATATTAAACACATCTTTAGAACTATTTGAAGGTGTAAATACAGGTTCTTTGGCATGTATTGAAAATTCAACAATACAAGTCATTTCTAATTACATGGGAAATAAAAGAGGCATTGTTGTAGGAGGGGGGTTGCCTACTAATACGAATATATTGACTATTAAAAATACAAGTATATTTATAAAAAACCCATCAATAAGCCCTGGCGGCGGCTCATGGGGTGCCGTGGAAAATAATTCGGCGACAAGTAAAATAAGATGTTTTACATCTGTTCTATCCGGCCCAACCACAGCATCATACGATGACTATTCCGATATTGCGCAAACATCTGGTGAAATTGCCATAGGAGAAGGAACAACCCTTGTAAATAAACGTTCAAAGTTAAAAACTACGAGTTCATGGTTACCATTTAAACTTTTAACAAATACAACATCACTCTTCTATGCAGCATTAGGAAAACTCAACAATTTTTCCATAGGTACTGGAAGTGTGAATACAACTGGGTATTTGCTTCCTGGAACAATGATGATACAGAATTATACATATCCGCCTCCTCCTGCAGTAGCCACATATAATTTCCAGTATCCTATCCCTTCAACAAATGTTCAGAACACCTATTACACTATCATGAAGAGGTCTATACTAATGTCTGCTAGAGTAAGGCTGGGAAAAGCACAATCCACTGTTACAGCAACCCCTATGGTAAATCACGTATTTGTTACAGTATATTACAATACTGCAAATAACCCTGTAACATCTTCAACTGGTCCACGCCCAAATCCAACACAATTGTTTTTAATTACTTTAAACGATACTGTGATAGACCAAACATATAATTCAAACTCTGGTGTTTTTATATTAGAAGAGGGAGGGCAACTACGTGTGAGTGTGAGTTATACTGGAGGTACTGGAAATGCAGGCGAGGATTTATACGTTCAACTAGAATTGTATTAGACGGGCCTCCCATCACGGGCCTCCCATCACGGGCCTCCCATCACGGGTCTCCCATTACGGGTCTAAACTTACCTCTATTCTATAGATAAGTATGGACAATATTCCTTTTACGGTCCATGGGATAACAGGAAGAAATGCCGATGAAGTTATTCCAGGGATGTGGCTAGGAAATTACAAGGTTGCGGTGGATTCTCATTGGCTCGGTGAAAAAGGGATTAAGTGCGTATTCAATTGCACGAAAGATATTCCGTTTGTGGAGGCCATTCCCAGGAAATACCGAGTGCCTGTAGATGATAATCTAGAACCCGAGGAAATCAGAAATCTTGAGCTGTGGTCGTATGAAATCGTGTTTAAAATGACGAACGAGTATAAAACTGGCCAGCCCATGCTAGTTCACTGCGCCGCTGGTATGCAGCGCTCAGCGGCATGCATTGCCATGTTTTTAATCGCGAATAAAAACATGACCCCAGACCAGGCGATTTCTTATATTCGCAAGCAGCGCGCTGTCGCCTTTCATCCGAATGCCAATTTCCGTGAATCGATTGAAGGATTCTACAGGTCATATCAACGTGAGATTGTCCCGACCATGTCGATGGCATCCACATTTTCTTAACTAAATCTAGATGGCGTCTTTGAGTAAAAGAGAGCCGCCTTTCTATGAGAAGGTAACCCTGCTCACAGAAAGATTTATGCGGGGCGGAATCCCAGACAACGAGGACCTTGCTCTCGTGACTCTCCCTCCTGGAACAGTGCTGTTCCGTGGGCTGAAAATCCCTAACCAGGCGGCTGGAGTAGACCCGCGCCTCTTCTACAGGGATTTTCTGGGAGACCCCGAAGGGCGAGACAATGTCTGTATGAATTCCACGCACAATACTTTCTTTTACCCATTCCCCTATGTTGCGTTTGGAGCGGACCAAGTCGGTCAGGATTTCGATATGATGATTATGGTGGTTCTCGTTCATCCTGTGAATGTGGTCTGCTCCATAAGTCCGTCGCAATCGGTTCGCGGCACTGCAAAGGCGTTTACAGGAGATGCTCCGTTCCAGCGTTGTGATGGCGTCGTGACCAAGATTCCCAGATGCCATCCTCTGACGGAAAAAGAAAAGGAAGATTCGCAATGGGATAATTGCTTGAATCCTAAATACCAAGTCGCCTCTGGAACACGGGGATGGATGGCCATTGCGCAGAGAGATGCGCTGAATACGAAAGTTGTGCGCGAATGGGGCAAGGCAGGAGCGCCGAAGAAGGAGACATATATGTGGGAGTATATCAATGGCCTGAAGGCGAGGCATCCTGATGTCTGTACCGACTTACTAGCATCCTCTTACACAGACCACAATAAAAACAACGGATTCCCGGAAATTGTCCTATATCCTTTCAAGACCCATCTGGGAGAAAAACCATATAAACAGAAATGCTCTAGCGTCGCCACGGCAATACGTCTTATGCAGAAAGAGGCGGAGAAAGACAACTTCAACTATCTTCCTGTCGCCGCATTCACGAAAGATGGTGTTATTGATATGGTAAATGGTTTCTTTACTCAAGAAACTCTGGGTGTTTCGGCGAATGCGTTTTCTACGTCGGCGGCGAGCAAGCAGCCGGCCATTGAAAGCATTATTAAATCCCATATGGAAAAGTTACAAACACAAGGAATTGTCTTGCCTTTGTATGGAGCTGGTGCTTTATCGTTTGATACTCGCACGGGATTCTACATTCTTCCGCAAGTCGTCCCGCGCAGTTTAGTGGTTGTAAATAAGGATCAGCAAGAACAACAGCAGAAAAAACAAGGACCGGTCCCTTATTCAAGGCTTTGTATTCCTCTAGCAAATGAGACAGATAAGAGACGTGCGACAAATTATAAGATGATGTTTCGTAATTTTTCCCTCTTACATTTCATGAAGAATTATGGAATAGAAACAAAGTTTGGCCTGAATCGTGCGATGATATTTGAGCGGCCTCCTGTTCTATCAGCGCTGTTCAAACTATTTGGCATGGGAATGCCGAAAGAATTTATATATGGACTCAAACGTGCCACCGCGACAAAAGCGGAAGATGAGGAGGCGTTGAAGAAACTTGGTCAAGCTCTTGCGCCTAGGGCTGCTCCTCCAGGAACTCCTCCTGGCAGCCCTACATACGCCGAGATGACTCCTCCTGGCAGTCCAGCGTATGCCAATGTGACTCCTCCTGGGGTTTCTGCAAATGCCGAGCACAGTGCGAGGTTTGAAGAGGCGAGACAGAAGTTGTTGGGAAGTGAAATCACAAAACAAAACATAATAGGTGGATTTGGAAAACCCGCCAATCCGTTTGGATTAAGAGAAAATGAGATAAAAGAGTTACAGAATATGAAAACACCTGAATCTCCGAAGTATGTGCCTTTAACACCTAGAAAGCAAGAAGGAGGAACACGTAAAGCGTCTAAGCCAAAGGCAAAAGCTAAGCCTAGAAAGACAGCAAAGGCCAAGGTAGACAAAGGAAAAACGCTATACCATGTGGTATCAAGTTTCCATAAAGTGTGGGCTTCGCACGGCAAAAATTGAACGCCCCTCCCCACACAACTTTAGGTCCAAAGGTCCTTTCGTATAAGTATGCTGAGAACTATTCTATTCTTAGCATACTTCTCATTTACCATGCAGCTGCAGATGCAACAGAGTGCCTCTTCTACGCCTAAGCCTTTGGCTCCTAAGATGCCTTTGGCACCAAATCCAAAGGCCGCTCTACCAAAGGCCATTCTGCAAAAGGCAGCTCTGCCCATCCCTCGTGAGGAGAAACAATTGGCCATTGTCCTCAAGGAAGAAGACATCCGTCGTAAAATGTGGGATACAACCAATTCTGCCGCCGCAGCCACAGAAAAGAGACGCATTGCCGAGCTGGCAAAGTTGGCATCTCCTACTCCTAGGCCCTCTCTCGAAGAAGACGAAGACCAAAGTCTAACATATATCCGATTTCCAATCTTCCTTACCCTGTTTATATTCGCCTTCTGGGTACGAAGCCCCATATATAAGTCCATCCGCTCCCACTTACTCAAATACAATAAGGACCTGGAGATTCGGCGTAATATAAGCCATGAGTTGTATGCCATAGGTGTTAAAGAAGAGGTGAGGCATAATCTTCAACTACAGCATTCCCAGCATCCACTGATACGCTCTCGCACAAATCTTTCGAAAGGCGACTTATCGGTCTAAAAAAATGGGGATAGTATTACTCAGCCCAATGTCATCATCACCTCGTCGTTCTCTGCGTCTCGCTGGAAAGGAGCCTGAGCATACCACCGCCGTGCTATCTACTCCTGCTTCTGCAAAGAGGAGCAGTAAACAAGAAGTTTCCACCGAATGGAAGCCTCTCTCGCTTACAGTGCCTGGTGTAGACAACTGCCTTATTTTTGGTAAGTTTCTTGCAGCCCTCCTTTCTACCGCCGCCACCGTGGCGGCGACTTATACTTGGCGCTATCCCAAGGCCTAAGACATCTGCCTAAAAATTGAACCACCACGCCGCCTGAAAACAGCAGACAGCAAACAGCAGAAATGGCTCTACAACCAAGGCTTGAAGACGTTCTCCATCTTGTTATGTGGAATGGCTTTGCCGCCGACTGTGGGGCGGCAATAGCCACATGTAGAGAGACATGGACCGATGATAGGGTCTGGTATCCGTTCGGCATCAATATCCGCTACGGCCCCAACCAAAAGACCCGCCTACAGATAATTTCTGACCATTGTATTCCTTTAGACAATGGTAAGAAAACGGTAATTCGCGATGAGCGTAAAGAGGGAGACCTGAAACCCAAATTCGTCATGTATAAGACACATGAATATTTCGTCAAGCGGGTGGAAGAGTTGAGGGAACATGCAAAGGCGACCGGCCATCAAAAGGCCTTTCAAAGGGCTCTAGATGCAGGGGATGCAGAAGGAAAGACTCTTCTCATTTACGCCGCCATAAAGAACAATATTCGGCTCACTGACTTTCTCATTGAAAACGGTGTAGACGTCAATCTCCTGACGAATCGTGGAGGGAGTGCACATCACTTTGCCTCTAAACATTCGGATAAGACACTATCGGGCAAGCTGGTTGATGCCGGCGCGAAATACGAAGATGGCTACGGGGTTGAGGAGCCATTGCCTATTAAGTTTGAGGATTATATGTATTTCTGGCGCACTGCTGCGAATCTTATTATGTTAGATAGTCGTATTAACGACATGCATATGCGCGACATGCGTATAAACGACATGCATATGCGCGACATTGAATACGAGTTTAAGATTAATGATAAAGATCTTCCAAAGAAAAAGAAGCGGGCGCACGACGAGAAGCTCGCAAAACCCCCTCCTCACATGAAGGCCTCTCTGTTTAAGAAGCAGTTTGGCCGCAAGTAAAGTAAACCTTACATAGGGCGCGTCACGTTTAACCGAAGGAAGTTGTTCGGCTGCATGACAACGGTCATCGTGGGAGGAACGCCAGCCTCAGGGTCAGCATCATTCCGCGAAACCGTGTCCGTGCGATTGGGAATTAGGGCATTCGTAATCTCAACGGAAATGTGGAAGCACTTATCCGCCTCGGCCACAGAAGGAAAATACGCCCAATTCACCTCATTGCTAAAAGGATAATACTGAACTTTGCCGCTATTCAGATTGCTCACCCACCAGCTCATGGGCAGCGACTTGAAAACATTCTGATTCGCCTCAAACCCATCACCCAGAGTGGCAACATCTGCACAAGGGGCTACGCCTTGCGCTGCAGGAGAAACCCCACTGTAAAAAGTATCATTTGCACGGGCATCGTCAACGAGGCTGGCAACATGGGCAGGAACACTTACGGGCATTATATTATGGAGTTCTCCTTTTTATTTAGACCAGCGTGCCGTAATAACTACCAGAACCCTAACTACTGTAAAAAATCTGACATATTCTATATAATGTCCGATACATATGAATCTACGCAACGAGTAAAAGAAGAGGTTGATACAGAGAAGGATATCTCATTATGTTGCCTAAGTTGCTGTTACCTAAGTTGCTTTTTCTCTTGTATACAAATGTTTACAGGAGCTATAGGATAAGGGGCTAGCCCACAAGGGGCTTTTTGGCCTTCAGCACTAACCCCTTTGGGGCAGTCGGGTCCGCTGGACCCTAGCCCCAATAACATCCCCTCTCTACATTCATCGCGCCCCCAGGAGTTTCTTCCGCCGAAGGATACACCCAATTCTCATTCCACAGCCGCGATATGAATTCATGCGTCTCCCAACGCCGCCCCTTGATTCCAAAAAACACCTGGACCGCCCCACCCATGACAATACAAATCTTTCCACGCCCTTTCAAAACATCGGCAATCACCATACCCAGTCCTCCACATCCTATCAAAACAATCCGAGCATCCCTTTTACACACTTCCTCCACCACATACGCCACTGCATCCTCCCATTTCTCTGCGTCGCATTCCCAGGCACCACGGCCAAGCGACATACACGGAGCATATCCCGTTTTCACCCAAGACCATTCCACCCCTGCCGGCCAAATACTCTTTTCGCTGCTCCCCCATATCGCCTCCCCTCCCTTGGCAACTTGTGCAGCAGCCGTTTCCGTGAACGAACTCACCACACACACTTTCTGCCCGGCCAGAAGTCTAGACCAACGTTTCTCAGGCTCCCAATAATACGGCTCCAATGCTCGCAGTGGTATCTGTAATGCAGTGGCGTCCCAGGCGCAAAGCAAGGCGTGCTCTTTTTTCAATATAGGCGCATACCATCCCGTAGCCAATACATCCGAATTTTGAATCGCCGATTTCGTCGCCTCTACCCAACGGATAAGAGAGGCCGAATCTTTCGGAAATACTCCCGCATTTCTTTCTAACACATTCGCCGCATCAGGATGGATTCTACCCATGTTCTCATGTTCCCAGCAAACATCAAATTCAATTGTACCGAATCTTCCCGCTAAAAAACCGCCCCCCTTGAAAAGCGCATTTCTTATTCCATCAAACAAAGGCATTCTCTACTCTATTATATAATTAGGTCTTTAGAGATACAATGGTATGTTGTATTTGTTTAGAGCATCCAATGAAAAAAAATCCATTATATCTTATTGGATGCGGCTGTAAACTGGCTTGGTTTCATAAAGAATGTCAAGATGAATGGCTGACCCACAGTCAGGCGAATATTCCCCTAAGCTGTCCAACTTGTAGGCAATCTGTTCCTTTAACATACACCTACAGTTTTTCATATGATGCGGGATTACCACAAAAAGCTCTGTGGATTACATCATTTCTTTTTTTCATAGAATCCACGATGAATCTATACTATACACAATATACAATGATTGTTCAATCTTCTACTATGCTGTTCTTTCCTTTTATTTTCAGTTCTACTCGTAATTGGGAGTATTTTTTATTATCTTACAGAATGTTATTACTAAGTGAATATTTGTATTTAATTCTAATGCCTACACACAACTATAAATTCGATAATATAATACGTTACAGATATTTGTTTATATTATATTTATTCTTTCAGTATTTTAGCGAGATACGAAAAAAGCGGGCGCATTTATTGGAGCCTTACGTACTAAGCGCAGATATTTACAATAAAGAAGTCATGTTAGCCAAGCCTGTTTCCAGTACCTTGAAACGGACTAGGCGTAGATTCCGTTAGAAATGTGTAATAGGAAGCAGGCAAGGCATAACGATAATCTACTGGCTCTGGGTTTACTTGAGGAACTGGCTGAGCTTCTGCTTCTTCTAGCCTTGCGACTGCTACTGCTTCTTCTTGCCCTTGCTCTTCCATCTCCAAATCCATCACAATATCTGACCCATCCAAGAAGACAACTCCATCTGGCTCGCAACTTTCCAAGAGTATCATCGTCCCTTCCACCGCTGGAACGGGTACAATCTGGCCTTCTTCTAGAACGCCCAATTGAGACAACGGCTCTTCAATCAAATCACGAATATCCATATCGCCAGGAATCTGCCCAATCACTTTGAAAGACAGGCGCGTCGCCTTCTGCAAATTTTCCGAGCGCTCAAATTCTATCTCCAACTCCTCGCCGCCCTCAACACCGATGGCCTCACAGAGCCAGGAAGGCAAATATAGAATTTCTGCCCTCCTCCCCATGTAATCTGTAGAAATAGGGTCTCCTATCGAAATATGAGACCCTTTTACACAGCCAACCCAACGCGCAGAGCCTTCTCCACTATGAAGCCGCCTAGCTAGCATAGTGCTAGGACGAGCACTCCATGAACTATCTTCCACGTTCATGAAAATTTTCGGGTATACAGTCACACGTGCTTGCATTCTGTGACGAGGACTTCTATAAAGCCCCCAGGCCCAACGCCAATTTTTTTACACAGCACACTAACAGAAGGAGGGAATGTCCACCAGCGCAAAAGTCCATCCTTATCGTAATAACATACATATAGAAACAATAAAAGAGGCATTTGATGTTATTGACATAACGGCAGCACAGAAGCTCATTCTCAAAAACCGTTTTACATCTCTCTTGGAAGAATATGCAAAACGTTCAAAACGGTATTCCTACGCTTTCCATGGTCTTCGTGTTACGATAACAGTCGGCTCGCTCATCGTTCCAGCAATTCTGTCCGTTCAATTCACCAGCTCAGAGATTACCCAAGTTATTTACTGGATCGTCTGGCTTCTTTCTCTACTCGTGACAATCAGCAATGCCGCAATGACTCTTTTGAAAATAGACAAGAAATATTATGTATTGAATACGGTATTCCAGCATATTATAAGCGAAGGATGGCTGTATGTTGAGCTATCAGGCAAATACAGCGGATTCAAGACGCCTGGTGAGCAGCCAACCCATCAAAACCAGTTTGTATATTTCTGCCACAGCCTCGAGAAAATACGCATGAAGCAAGTGGAAGAGGAATATTTCAAGCTGACACAGATACATAATCACGATAATCAGCCCCACGCATTAGACCAACTGATACCACCCACTCCGTTGAATTCAAAGGCGTTTCCTATAACGGACACAAATATAAATTCGGCGGACTTAGTAAATGGCGGGACAACAACAACGGTACGAAGGCAGAACACGTCGCAATCAGAAGAAGACACGCTTGTTGCGATTGAAAGAGCTTCAGCAAGTAGCCAATGATATGAATATGTTTCCAGGAAGATGCCAGTGTATAGAATCTTGTCCGAATCCCTCGCTCCAAGGAAAGGCATTCTGCAGTGAACACATGAGTTTCTGTCCCCGTCGCGCTCCTCTGAGCGGGTCAGAGCCGAAATATGAGCCGGCTCGTTGGAACCCTAAACAAATCCGCCTTACACACAATTGTTTCAGCTACGCTTTCAACATCATTGATAAAAAGCAGATTGACGAGTGTAAGAAGAATCCGAAATGTTTCACCGCCTTTCACCAGCCTGGAAGTATTAGCGGGTTCCCGAAATTCAACGACGTAGACCCGAAAACATGCCCCAATATGATTAGTCGTCTTCTGGGCGATAATCCAGATGATATTGACCCGTGCGACTTTGAGGAGGCATGCCCTTCTGGAACGTCCAAAATCGCCCTCGTGGTTGACCAGGACCAGGATTATCATTTCCTCAGACAAGATGCCCCTACGGAAGAAGAGCTGAAGGCGAATCCGAAAAACCCGATAGGATATTTCTCACAAAAAGGCGGATCGCTCCCTGTGACAAATAAAGACGCCCTCGGCCATGAGATTTTTGACGTGGAGCTGGCGAATCACAACTTCGCCGCAAATAGCAAGGAGAATACGCTGAATTACGATAAATTGTGCGGCTATTTCTGTGTTCCGAGAAACAAGCCGATTTTCATCAAAGTGGGTGGTCGTCGTCGACGCTATGCAGCTACACGCAGAAAGCTTCGCCTCTAAACGCAGTAAGGCTTCCGCCTAAACTCCACGAAAAAGCTCAAGTGCCTCCGTTGCAGTCATTCTCTCCCTAGGGTCGCTCTGTAAAAGGCCTGTTAGACATTTTCGTATAAGCACACTATGCCGTTTCCATGTATTCTCAATAAATGGCGTCAGTAAAAAAGATTTCTGTAATAAATCCAAGAACATTACACCAACGGCCCACGAATCCCATTTTCTCCAATACGCCTTGAAAAACGGAACCCATGAATCCCCGTTCCACGTGGTATCCTCCGCCCAGAAAGTCCGAAGATTTCTTTCTTGGACCTCTACATTCATCCCTAGAAAACGCCGTGCCAGAGAAAACTCCTTTTTCTCTTGCATTGTCGCCTTAACGCTCTCATTCATATCCATTCCCGCGTATATCCCATTTTGCACAGATAACTCAGGAGGCTGGGGAGGGAATTGCGGAGAAAAATCATACAGATGCCGCTTCAACACCTTCTCGTTTATGTCGTCCCCTACAAAGGCTGCCCCGAAATCTATGATGCGAAAGGTTCCCCGATAATCCACCAAGACATTGTTCGCATGTAAATCAAAATGACAGATGCCTTGTTTTTCCAACTTCGATACTGCCTCTAACATATGGCGAAGGGACCCGAGATAATCAAACGAGGCAGTTAATCCCATTCTATACACCGTTGTTCCCGCATAGGGAGAAATAAGTTGTACCAAGTTATCATCATCGGCTCGCTGAAATATCTTACATTGGCGCGCATACTGATTGCGCATCTCCGAAAAATTATGGGTAGTACAATTATCCCCCTCTGACACAACATAGTATCTTTCCCAGCCTGGAATTCCCATGAGAATAGTTGCCATAGAAAGCTCAATATCCGAATTCTTTTTGACAAGGATTTTGCCAACTGTCCGTTTCCCCTTCACATCTTGCTTCCCCTTTTTACACGGCAGCTTTGGAGAATAAACACACCCATGTGTTCCTTCGTCGGTGGGTTTGGTTTCCATAGGTCTCGTTTCCATCTACACTTGTCTAGTAAATCTATAGAGTAGAGGCGGGGAAGGATGAACGTATTTTCACTTATCCTCCTTTTTACTATAGTTATTATTGGCCTTATCGTTACGGCTGAAATAATCTTTCCAAAGGTCACCACGAAACTTCTGGAGGGATTTTCTGAAGGCGGCAAAGGCAGCATATGGACGACCTTTGTATCCGCTCGCAGTGATATTGGGCCTACGCAAGAAGATTTCAATTATAAAAGAGACCCGAGATATTTCAATGACTATGCCGACGTCGGTCGTTTTGGAGGTGCCTACGATTTCTGTCGAATGATTGCTCCCGTGGATGACCCGACGAATCTGTTTTTCGCCTGTGCCTTGGCGGGAACGGACAACATGGATTCCACGACATTCAGAACACCCGGAACAAAAGACGGATTCCGAGTGAGCTATGACGATTATATGAGAGACACGAATGGCGACGGGCGAGCAGATTATTGTCGTATTCTTTCTTGGAAAGACGGCTCTTATCAGCCGGTGTGCTTATATGCGAGGGATTTCGGATTTGACAGTGCAGAAAAGGTAGATTCCGACCCTCCCGCAAATATAAGCACCATGCTCACCTTTTACAATGGCTGTGCTATATGGCTACGATTCAAGGGCGATTTACTGGATACTATGGAAAACGTGAAAACACAGGTTGCGGGGGGTCTTGTTATTGACGAGACTCCTCGCAGGGATACTTCGGAAGGACTGGAATTCAACGGAATCAACCAATTTCTCCGAATTTCCGATTCTTCCGATTTATCCGTTGGCTTCAACGTTCCGATGCGCTCTATGCGTTCTTGGATGGTATGGGTATATTTTGAAGAATTCACGAATAATGCGAAAATCTTTGATTTCGGCAACGGCCCTGGAAAAGACAATGTATTCCTCGGAATTCTCGGCAAAGGCGATTCTGAGGCGGCGGGTACGGATTTACGCCCGCTTCTATGCGGCAGCGAAAAATCCACCGTGCCTGACCATCCTTCAGGCCAACAACGCGTTGCCGAAATGAGTCCGAAACGTCTGATGGAAACGACGGATGCCAATGTCAATGAATATACATGCGGAGGATTTGAAGATTATCCAGAGAAGCTGAAGCCTTCCACGGTGGGGCCGATTATTATGAAGAATACGGGAAAGGCGACGCTGTTGTTTGAAGTCTGGGACCAGCAATCACGGAAGATGCGTATTAAGGTGAATAGTGCAATTCCGCTGAAACGCTGGACGCATATTACGATTACTACGATGAGCGATGACGCATTCCGCCCGAATATATCGGTGTATATTAACGCCAAGAAAGTGTTTGAGAAGGAGAGTGGATGGCTCCCTGCAGCCAGCTCTATGACGAATTGTTATTTGGGTAAGAGTAATTGGTCTTCTTCCACAAGTCAATACGAAAATCGTGATGAATTGTTCAAAGGAAAACTGTTTGACTTTCGTGCCTATAAACGGAGCCTTTCGGATGGAATGATACAGGATTCGTTTGAATGGGGCAAGGAGAAACTTTCCCTAACAAGCCTTCAGGAATCTCCTCGTATTTAAATAATCCCCGAAAACTCCGCAATTGCTTGATACAGCTGCGGATGACGCACGACGATATCGACAAAATCTCGTAGAGAACCATTTTGGAACTCTACAAGCTCCCGAGTCAATCCAACTCCCCTATGCTCTCCGACACTCAAAAACATGGAGTCCATCTCTGCGTATATTTCTTCCCGCCAGGCATTCGTCAACGAAAAAATCCAATCAGCAAATTTATTTGTGTGTATATACGCCCGAATCCTCAAAGCCTGGTAAATTGCAGGAATCACCACAGTTGTATTCATCGATTGCATTCCTAGCAGTCCCTATACATAACTACAAATTTTCCTTTAACATAGTAGAACAAAATGGCCAAGGGAACACGCAAGGCGGGCAAGAAGTCCACAAAGAAGACGGCGAAGCGCAAGTTATCTCCCGCGCTCAAGGCGTGGAATGAGAAGGTGATGAAGAAGTACCGCGAGATGAAGAAGTCTAACCCTAACGTCAAGCTGGGCGA
>Ga0114979_10001226_pt1 | contig 17255 bp, 17 predicted proteins | sample S_140625_EF_Meta_FD_87315 | JGI IMG/M metagenome (GOLD analysis project Ga0114979, IMG submission 87315) | Freshwater microbial communities from Lake Simoncouche, Canada to study carbon cycling - S_140625_EF_MetaG | ecosystem: Environmental > Aquatic > Freshwater > Lake | place: Lake...
AATGGCAGCTTTATCACCAACGCCTGTTGAAGATATAACAAACTCAGTTATTCAACAGCCATCTTGGGTTGCTGCTGAAAACACACAACTATATGACCAGAGCCAGTACGCTTATATTAGTTCCCACCCTAAACGTCATATTCTAGGACTTGTGGGTGGAAATGAAGTAAGTCTTGTTAAGGGAAACATAACAGATGTTGAGAGTGATCTATCTCGTCGCACACGACCCCTAACTCGCTGCGACCCTTTCAAACATCACCCTGTAGGGGAAAATGATACAAGTATTAAGAGACAAAATCGTAAATATGATTTAACAATCGATATTACAAAGAATGACTTACCTGCGTATCAGATGTGGGCATATCCAACTGTTATGGCACCAGAACCTCTTAAGAAGGACACTTGTTTACAGCCTCACAAGTATTAAATTTTAATTAACACTCTATAGTTAATAGTGATTTGAAAAAGAATTCTGCTTCTTCAACACCTGGCCAGAAAAATGTCCACCATTGATGAACACCAATAGGATCTTCATAAATACATGATTCTGTAAAATATGTTATACCATCCATAAAATCTGGTGTTCGATAATTTAATTCTCGAACACCTTTTGAAATAAATAGATCTTCAGATGCGATATCTTCACTAAATCTTTCGCATATATCAATCATTATACTTCGTTTTCGAAATGTAGTTCCACCGCCTGCGTTTGTCTCATCCCAAGCAAAAGGCGCACCAATAAAATCATAATCCATTATAAAATCTGGAATCTGCTTGCGGAGATATGAATCTGTTTGTAAAAACAAGAGATTTTCGGAAGGAAGTGCCCTATAAAATTCAGGGTCTTTTAGTATTCGATTATATTCACTACGTGCTTCATCTCTCTCTGGACTTCCCTTAAAGAGTGGTAGAATAAGGGCTTTCCCTTCTCCAATTACATTACAATATTCTGCATTCACATCTGAGCAAATAAATCCAATGCCCCAACCAGCGGCGGCGGCGGCCCAAGCAGCATTATGAAGAATAAATCGAAGATTTTCATGGATTCGTCGCTCAATAATTAATATATAGCCCTTCTCATTATTATGTAAGGGAGGTTTATAAGATTTAAATGTGTTTTTAAGAATTGTCCCATATTTGGTTTTTAGAATATCAAATATGAGAGGTTCGAGTTTAACACGTTTATTATGTTTTTCTTCAGTTGTTATTTCTGAAGGAGACTGTTTAAATTCATCAAAAATACGAATTGTCTCCATTTAGTACGAACGTCTCTTATTCTTACGTGTCTTTCTTGACGCCCGGTTTTTACGTGTAATACGTCTTCCTCTGCCGCCGACACCTCTTGCGCCAAAAAGACCTGCTAGATCTGCCATTTCTTCATCATTCATCATAGCAGCAACAGGTACTTCTCCCACTTGAATATCTCTTACATTAGGCATAATTGCTTCATAATCTGTAAAATTCTTCATTTTAACAGTATCTCTTCCAAATGACTTTTCAATATCCCTTCTAATATCAATAAGTGGCATAGGATAATGAACTGTAACAGCAACTATCCAGTTTGCTCGTGGAGCTTGCTGCGGTAGAGCAGCAATACGCGAACTACGTCTAAGTTGTGATATATTAGGGCCGCGCGTAAGTGGTACAACTTTTCCCCTCACAAATGATCCTTCGACAATGTTTCTAATTATTACACCGGGACGTGTAAAAAATGCTTGTAGTTGTTGAGGATTTACTTCAGATGGGAAAATAAATATTATATTTAAATCGAGACCTCTTTGAGCAGCCATTTATCCTATCTAAAATATCAGAATATATTAGAATGTCACAGCCAAATTTATATCATGAGAATTCTGGAAATGTATTAATGCGCAGTACACCAGAATATAATACTGCATTAAAAGCATACAAGAATACATCAAATATTAAAAATCTACGAGAGGAACTTGAAAGTTATTCTCTTGAGGATCTGCGTAATTATTTTTACGAATCAGTGGATCCTGATAGAGAGGAGAACATTAGTAACTTTTCTGAGGCAGAATTAGTGGAAAAAATAATGGAGGCTGTAAGTCAAATGGGAGGTGATAGGAATACAGATATCTTATATGAGATATCGATGGCAAAAAGGGGACATCCTGTTTCTAAGTTTGCGCGTAATGCTGTAAAACGTGCCTTACAGAAGGAGGGTATGAATTTGAATATGGTATCTGGTAAGATTATACTACCAAATGGTATGTCAATTGTTGGGGGGAGCACTAGACGCAACAGAAAAACGTCTAGACGCAACAGAAAGGCATCTAGTCGCAACAGAAAGACGTCTAGACGCAACAGAAAGGCATCTAGACGCAACAGAAAGACGTCTAGACGCAACAGAAAGGCGTAGCACTAGACACTAGAGTCTCGCGCAAATAATTTAGTAATGACAGATAGCGATAGGGATGTCTTGCATGCCTCAACAACAAGCCCTTACGAGATCTAAATTCGATGAATTTCATCAAGCAGATGATATGCGAATTACTTCATATGCAGCAAGATACTATCTAAATGTTCCTAACCATAACTGTCCTACGACATTTGTTGTAGATCCGACAACCCGCCTTCAGAAGTCTGGCCAGAGTTGGGTTAGCGGAGCATGGCGTACAGATGTTGAGAGTGATTTGAAGAATATTAATCGTCTAGGTACTCGTGTGAAGTGTGATACTTTACAATATGATCCACGGACAAATAAGTATAATAATACACCCTACGAATCAGCACAGGATGAAGTTTTCCCCCAGACATTTAATCATTTGGTAAATCCTCCTTGTACTCTAAGGGCTACAGGATGGAATCGTTGGATTCCTCTGCCTCATCAGCCTCAGCAGACATTTGAGACACCATTTGATTTCTTCATTCCGTCTCGCAGTCTAGATAAGGAACGTTGTAAGACACACTGATACCGAAGCGCTTACCAAATCAACCTTTTTTAAAAGTTGATTGGTTCAAAAGTATCCAAACTATCAAAGAACTATTTAGATATGGAGGCTGTTACGCTACTAAGTTTAATAGGTCTCGGATATGCTGTATCTAAACTCAAAAAGCCTATAGGAACAAAGGAGGGGTTTGAAACATCTGCTATTAAAGGCCAGCAGCAGGATACATCTGTCCCGCGAGGCCCATTAAAAGCCCCCCTAGCAACTTCACCAAAAGGCGCATCTGCTCGCGGGCCAGCCCAGGGACTTGATATGATGTATCGCACACCTGATGGAAATTTATATACTTCTGAGCCTAATCCCGGTCCTTACGGTATGCCTGTCGGTTATGCCACAAAGTCACCTGGTAAGGCGCCAAGGGCACCGGCTCCTGTGCCAATTGAGGATGCTACTCCACAAGTACAACTCAATCCAGCTGGTATTGAGGCAGATCCGACATATTTAACGGATGGTTATACTGTAAGTCCTCTTAGTGGTGAAAAAATTCCTTCTACTGAGTTCCGTCATAATAACATGGTACCCTTCTTTGGTGGTCGTGTGAAACAGAATATGCGTGCTACTGCCAATACAGATCGCCTTGACTCATATACTGGATCGGGTGTGAATCAGATTAAGAAGCAAGAAGTTGAGAATATGTTTAAGGATGCTCAGGCGCCTTATGGCAATCCTTATGGTCTAGAAGCCGCCACCGATTTTGTTCAGAGCCGCATCAATGAGCCTCGTAATCGTGCGGGTGAGAAGCCATTTGAGCCAACACGTGTTGCTCCTGGTATTGGCGAGAAGTTTGGCCTTACAGGTAAGGGCGGGTTCCAGCAACTGGAAGTAAATCAGTATATGATGGAGCATGGATACAAGAAAACAGATGAACTTCGTACAGCAAATAAACCTAAACTTACATATGAGGGTGTAGCAGTACCAGGTGTACATTTTATTGGTAAAACAGCTGAGATAGGAAATATTGGCGAAGTTCGCAAGAATAACCCTGATCGTTTCTGGGTAGATGATACTGGTGTATCTATTGGTGCCATTCCAACAGGTACAACAACTTTCAAGGAGACTGCTCGCCCTGTTCAGGTTCTACCACATACAAGCCGTCCCGAGACATCTGTTGAGTATATTCCTTCAGGTGCCTCACAGGATTTTGGTCAGAGTTATGTGAGTGGAGCATATCGTTCGCCTATGGGGCAACAGTATGGTGGTACAGGTTATAGAAATGCTGATATGACAGGATATTATACAAAAGATGTAGACAGTTCAGCAGCAGATTATGGGCGCGCTTCATATGAGAATAAGCCCAATGAGCGTGATGCGACAAGTGAGCGCACAATGGGCTTGAATGCCGCACCAGCACAGGATGGCCAGGGAGCAACTACAATTCATTTTGAGGATCCTGCACGCCCTACACGTCGCGGGGAGACTATTGGAAATATTCGTCAGGCAGGTACTCCTGTTGGCTATGCTGGATCATCTGCTCCTGCCATAACTGTATGGGATCCCTCTGATATCGCACGCACAACAGTGAAAGAATCTACAATTGATTGGAATCGCTTTGGTATGGCATCGCCAAGTGCTGCGCCTGAACGTCTGACAGTATATGATCCGGATGATATTGCGCGGCCAACACAGAAGTCGCAACTAAGCAGTCGCTCATATACTGGTGCGCCTATGGCAGCCAATCAGGCGAATATGGACCATCAGTTTGCGTATAATATGCGCACTAATTCGAGTAAAGAGCAGATAGCTTCTGGGCGTAAACCTATTGCAGGTAATGGTGGATCGGCAATATTCACAGGAGATATTAATCAGACATCGCGAAAATTAGATACAGATTATATAAATGATCGTACAAATACAATGAATCGTGTAGTTGGAATCCCTACAGGTGTAGGTGATATAGGTTATGTAAAGTATAGGGCGCCTTTACATTTGGATGTGAGTGCGGAGCGTTTTACACCTGATATGGTATCTGCTTTAGAGGCGAATCCACTCAATCAGAGCCTACGTAAAAATGCGGAACTAGATGCTGCTGCTATGCGAGGTGTTCGCGCTTGACAGCCTAAGAAATGTATGTATATACTTCTAAGTAATATGATTATTCACCGGCCAAAGCCAGCATATTGGCTTATTGGTCCTCCAGGTTCAGGAAAGAGCCATTGGGTATATGAAAGAGCAAAGAAAACGGGAGCACGAATTCTCAGAATTCATGCGCGTGTTGACCGCTCCTTCAGAGATGGGCGACCCCTACTATTCGCAATGCACCGTGCTTCAGAGCCTACAATTGTGTGGATTGAAGGCGCAGATGTTTTAACTCCAGAGGCACAGGCTTTCTTACGTCGTATTATTGAAACATGTTCAAAACATGTGGAGTTTGTTCTTGAAACTCGTGATGAAACCCGTATTAGTATACCAATTCGGTCTCGTTGTGTATCTATCTATTTTACTGATATCTCATATAGACAGCAGCAGTATAAAAATAAACTTATAACACTTCCTTCAAAGATAGTTGCGGCAATCAGAAATGCTGAGGAAATAGAGGAGAGTTGGCTCGAGGATGCAAAGAAGGACCATGTAAGGGCAGTTATGAAAGCAAGAGAACAGTCTCTAAATCCGGCGACTCTTCTTGAGAAGGTTCTAAATACTCTTCCAACTGAGCGTAAGGATATTTATAGAAGAGCATGGGGATCAGGGCGATCAGTTTGGGGATTATTAGCACTCGCGTGTTGTGAGGAGGGACTGATTGCGTCTAAATAAGGTTCTGATATTAAAACTAATTGCTAGATATTCTACGACCGATGGATTCTATAGATAGTAGTTCAGCAATTTCAGTATATGCGGAAGCAAAGGGTGAGTACACAAAACAATTGTGTGTATTTTTGATGAATCCCTTACAGAAGTTCTTTTTGGGATTACTTGATATTGCTAGGGCAGAAGAGGTTGATAAGAAGCGGGTGCTGAAAAAGTATCAGGAACTCCTGAGCCAGATACCTGATTGGAATATTGATAAGGTGGCGAAAGAGACTGGGAAAATTCAGGAGGAGTCTGGGTGTGATTATTTAGAAGAACTTCTGACTGCAGTATTTATTGCGCATACAAAGGTTTTATCTGCAATTCGATTAAATTCCAAGAATAAGTCAATCCAGATTACTGTTCCGAAGGTAGAGCATTTTCTTCATCGCACATTATCTGAGTCGGCTCGGCGAATTTGGAGTAATGTATATTTATTTTCAGACAGTATACCTTCTCTTGAAAAACAGAAGAATCTGCGACAACTTGAGATTATTCTGAATGAGTGTATTCAGCAGGCTGTTCGTGGGATGCTACCTGTAAAAAATCTCCTGCGAGATTATCTTTCAGAACCTGATGGGGTCGAACAAGATGGTGGTGGTGGTGGTGGTGGTGGTGGTGGTGGTGGTGGGGCTGAAGAGATTAAGGATGCGCAGCCTCCAACCGAGGAGTTGTCGACGCCTATCATGGAGCAGTCGCAGTCACAGTTGCAGACACAAGAGGAGTTATTAACACCTATTGCGGAGAAGCCACAAGAGGCAAAGTCTGAAAATACGTCAGAAGAGTCTACACCACCACCATCTGCTACACCAACACCTCCAGTTAATTCTGAAGTAAGTCCGCCAACAATAGTTGTCGAAACAGAGCCTAGAGTTCATTTTAGCAACTTTGATACTGTCTTTAAAAATGGAAAAACGGAGATCGTACCATCTGTAGGGGATGTTGATGAAGATGACGACAATTTTAACGAAGTTCTTCGTATTCACGACGATGTAAATGAACTTTCAATAAATGATTTTGAAAGTCTAGATAATCCAGCTGAATCCTTAGAAATAGAATACGAAACTTTAGACTAATTAATGCCGCTGCCGCTACCGCTGCTACATCTAACTCTTTAGACGGGTTTTCTCAGTTTTTTTTGTAAACGCCCAAATTAATGTTAGATACCACGGCTGCTATTGTTTTAGTTCTTGGTGCGGTTTTTATAAGTATTATCGGGGCCGCTGCTAATTATTTAACAAAGACGGATGGGAATAAGGTCAATGTAAAGACAGTATCACGCGATTTCTTAATTGGATTAGCACTCTCTTCTGTTGCTTATTTTTTTGTACCAGAATCTTTTAACAGTCTTGGTAAAACCCTACAGGATGTTACAGTATCTGCTGCTTCTATTACAACTAGTGCTATTTCTGATGTTGAACTTGAGATTGGCCCTGCAAGATTTTAGACCGCTAATTATTTAGTGCCAAAATTAAGCCCACTTTGTGGTATTAATTTTAGTTCTATTCAGCCATTCACATTATACAAATAATGGATATACTACAGTTCCTTCTGGAACAGGGCCGCTAACCTTAAATCGTTCAAAAATTGGTTTGCGGATTTGATCACGAGGAACTGCCGCCTTACAGTTAGCCGCTATATGTTTATAAAGATCAAAACCAGGAAAACGCTCGCTACCATCTTCGTCTCGTAAAATATTTTCTCCCTTGACATCAATCATCCAGGACCATAGAAGGTTATATAACGGTGAAATAGTTTCTTTAACAATAAATGACCCCTCTTTACTTAATATAGATACCATTGGACCAGTTTTTTCAGCTGGCTTCTCTTCAAATAGTCCATCAAAAATACTAACAGCAAGGCGAACAAGATCAAATGAAGGGTTTGGAACAACAGCAGCCTCTTTAGGGTTGCGAATAGTTCCAAAATTGTATTGACCTGCTGCCTCATTTCCTTCAAAAAAGTCATCGCTAATAACAAGTTGCCCCTGAACGCGCAGAATAGCGCGGCCAAAGTCAATTAAGCGAAATACTTTTCCGAAGGTTGGAAGTTTCCAGACTTGCCCATCCTTTGTTCTATAGTAGAGAAACTCATCCTCTGTAGGGGTAAAGAGTATATTATTTCCATGTAGATCATTGTGATATATTTCAATAAATGCGTGGGCCTGTGTAAGGGCAAAAATAACTTGGAGCAACCAAGCAATCCACATCTCTTCTGTAAAACTTTTATCTTCAAGAAGATCGTCCATTACACCTTTAAGTTTCTCCATAAAAATTAGCATCACAGGCATATTCTTAAATTCAGCATAAATATCATTGCCATCGTCATCATCATCATTGTCATCATCATCACCGATTGTATGATTTGAAGGGCTAATTCTTAAGATTGACCTTACAGAAGATGTCTCATCAAGTTCCAAATCTATAGAATGAACTGATCCTATATCACTTAATGTATTACTGCTATTACTATTACTAATTGGTATATCTTCTAGAATATTATCCTCTTGGCCTTCAGCATCATCCTTCAGAAGTTCTACTTCTTCTGGTTTTAGCATAAACGGAACTAGTTCATCATCATTTAGAAAACGCATCTTCTCAGAAGAATATATTCTTAACTTAAAATTCTCACCACTTCCTAAATTTGTCCAAAACCATTTCGTGGCCTTATAACTCTGAAATTCTTCAGAAATATTATAACAATATTTATCGGCCTTTGCAACAAGAGCCCCATAGAACTTAACAAAATGTGGAGAAAGATTCTGTTCTCTTAATTGTGATAAGAGTGCCAAGGCTAGTGTATCAACATATGCTTGATTCTCTTCACATTGTAATTTATCAACTACATTTCCCCACCCATTTGAAAGACCCGGCATTGATAGATGCTTTGTAAAACTATAGTTTCCCTGTATCCAATCATCCGGATTAAGTAAATGTACCACTTTTACATATACTTCATCGGTATCGCATGGAAATGTTGATTTAGCAACAAGGCCAGTATTAATAGATTGTATATCTTTATTACCTTTAAAACGTTCGAGAAGAGGAAAATAACTCTGAAAATCTGTATACGAAGAACTTAATTCACGTATGGCTTCATCACTAATATTAGTCTTTCCTATATTAACTGTTGCAGAGGCCATTACAACACCACTACCGCCGCCGCCACCGCTACCACTCACCTTTTTACGATTATGTTTACCCATTCTGATTTTACAATCTTATAGAAACTAGTAGCCGTAAACGCGCAAATAAGAAGTTTTTTTTTAGAAATAAAGTAATTAGACAAATGGCTGCAACGCAAAAGATTGAGGTCGGTATTAAGAAATTTGATATGAAACGAGTACCACAAGATGCAGTATGTGTATTTATCGGTCGTCGCAGAACAGGTAAATCAACCCTTGTAAGGGACCTTCTTTTTCATCATCAAAATCTTCCTATTGGTACTGTAATCAGCGGCACAGAGGAATCAAATGGAGCATATGGAAAGATGATCCCCCCCATTTTCATTCACCCAGAATACTCTCCTATGATTCTTGAGAACTATGTAAAACGTCAAAAGAAGATGATGAAGGCAATTCAAGATGAAGCAACTCAAGGTGTTATAAGCAAAAAAGATCCACGTTCATTCTTAATTCTTGACGACTGTATGTATGATGATAGTTGGACACATGACAAGAATATTCGTTATTTGTTTATGAACGGTCGTTGGCTCAAAGTATTCTTTATTATTACAATGCAGTACCCCCTCGGAATTCAACCGGCTCTTCGTACAAATGTAGATTTTGTATTTATTCTGCGAGAGCCATATATTACAAATCGAAGACGTATTTTTGATAACTATGGTTCAACTTTTCCATCATTTGAATTCTTCTGTCAAATGATGGACCAACTTACAGAGAATTTCGGATGTATTGTTATTGATAATACAAGCCAAAGCAGTAAATTAGAAGATACTATTTTCTATTATAAGGCTGAGATACATCCAGACTTTAAGATTTGTTCACCAGAACTCTGGAGATTTTCACAGACCAATGCCCGTCCCTCAGAGGATGCTATGGGACAGTATGATCCAAATGCCGCCCGTCGCTTAAGAGGGCCTGAAATTCATGTACGAAAGTATTAATGAGTATGACTAATATTCCAGTGAATTAATTTATCGGCCTCTTGCCCAATGATATATGCCATAATTCTTTCAAATGACCCTGCCAGATCCTTATAAGGATTTCCCTCTCCAAAGACTTTGTGCTCCATATACAAATTATAAAGATCTCTTACAATTGGCATTATTTCGTAGAATGTTTTTGTTGGTATTATATAACTATTTAGTAAAGGAAAATCCTTATTTCTATCAGTTTTCTTTTTCCTTGCGACTTCATATTGCTGTTTCATTAGTTCAAAAATAACGCGATTATTATATGTGGCAAAGTTGAGCCACGTATATACAAAACATATTTCATAATGTTTTAGTTCTGAACCAAAGAATACTCTTGTAGGGGATGAACGAATATTATCAACCACAGACTGAATACTATTTTTAGGGAAATAAAAATCGTATTGAGTAATACCAAAATAATCACTCATCACTATTTTATTTTCACACAGATGACGAAGCACACTATTTTCATTAAATCCATTTTTTTGTAGTTCTGGATAATAAATTGGCAGTTCCCACTCCTTTATAACTCTGTATTTTGAGGAATCGTATATTTTTGATATAGTCTCATTAACTGCAACAAACGTGAGATGTGATCTTTCAGAAGGGGTTAGTTCCTTATAGTTATCATCATTAATCGTATTATGAAATACAACGAAAATTTCAAGAGACATATTTTTCTATATTTTAATATTACTTTGTGTTAAGGCTCTTTAATGGATCCGAAACAGTGCCCCTGGTGTCAGAGGTGGTGCCTCAAAGATGATGCGTGTAATTATATTTTTGCATGTGGCCTAGAATCAAAAGGGCAATTTGTTGTTGGCGCAGGTTGTGGCGGGTCATGGTGTTGGCAATGTGGCAAAAAGTTCTGTGGGCCTTATTATCTTCCAAATGGTCAAAAGGCATCAACGGCAAAAGAACAGCATACTTCTACATGCTGTCCAAATACAGATGAGTACTGTTCAGGAGGTCATAACAGCCACTGTGAAAAAAGATGGAGATGATAAGATGAAAGTGTGGGTCTGCCTCCTGGCCTACTAGTCAGTCCACGACAACGCGGAAAAATCTGAGTATCTATAAGAAAGATGGCACGTGGTAGCGCCCCTTACACATTGGCTGGCCTCGCACTTGTATTTATTATATTAATTATTGCACTTCCTATTGCCAAGGCATATCTGGGTCCTTTATCCTTCGGTTCTGGTAGCACACTAGGTTTTTCCGATCTCACCTGTAAGGATTATGCGAAGCCTTGCCCAGAAGGCTACTTTTGCCAGCAGGAGAAGTGCACATCAATCTTTCCTCGTGTATAAGAGTTTTTAATTATATAGTTTAATGATAAAGTTAAGACATTATATCTCTTAACTTTGGTATTAATCACTTGACAATACAATTGGCAGCAAAGTTCTAAGCATTATCAATTGTAGTAGACTTTGTCTCCTCTGAAGCCAATCGCTCCATCTTACGAGCTAGAGCTAGATCTGCAGGGCCGTTAAAAAGAGCGCTTGTTGCCTCTGTTACTGTACCAACATTCCCATCCTGTGTTGCAACATCATGTGTTGCAACATCGCTTGTCGGCTCAAGAGACATATTAAAAACTGACTTAACACTCTTTGAGCCCTTTACCTCGGGGTTCTTCGTATAGAACTCGTCCAGTTTCTCCTCATTTTCATTCTTCATCTTCATAAGCTTATTGAGTTCCTCATTCGCATACTCCTGATTAGGAATCTGGTGAGGAGAAGGATCCCATGCGAGCCACTTACCAACATCGCCAATGAGAATATTAAACTTAGGATCCTTACGCTGAAGTTTCTTTGCACGAGTCTCAGCCTCAAAAGACGTATCATATACTCCACGAACCTTCAGGCCACGAATTGTTGTCTGAAAGTTATTTTTCGCGAAGAATTCATCCTCTAGACGTGTCTGATTCTTAAATAAGAACTCCTCGTAATCCTCATTAATCTTGGTTAGATTAATTTCATTCTTATTCTTTGTTAAATATCCCTTATAGGAATCAAGGACATTTTCTACACTAAAATTCTTAACAGCGTTACGACACTTCAAAGCAACACCAGAAAGATCTTCAGCATCAAACTTATCAGCCTGCTCGAACAGCATCTTACGCACTGAAAGGATCTGTTCAGCAAGATACTTCTCCAGATTCTTAGTCTTCCAAGAAATCTCATAATCCTTTACGAATTCATTAAAGAAATGAACATCCTTTTTGGCAAGTACCTTCTCTGGTGAAAGGAAAGACAAGAGGACATAACGCTGACCGCGGATTTCATCATCCTCATCTAGAAAATCTGGTTCACTTGAACGACTCATTTGTCGTAATATATCAATATAATAACACACTCTTTACGCACCTTTTTGTAGCGTCAAGTGTATCCAATTTTATAGAATATTTTCTTCGGCTTAAATATAAGCAAATGGACGGCTATTTTGGTGAGATTGTTACTCGCGCTATTAAGTATCTGATTGAGGGCCTTGTAATTGCGGCTGCCGCTGTTTTTATCCCTCGCAAGGCGCTACCTCTGGATGAGGTTGCATCTCTAGCCCTGCTCGCCGCGGCGGTGTTCGCCATTCTGGATGTCTTCGCCCCCTCCGTTGGTGTTACGGCCCGCCAGGGTGCCGGCTTCGGTCTGGGCGCCAACCTCGTCGGTTTCCCTATGCGCGGTTAGATCCCACAATGAATTAGTTGTTAATTAATATTAAATAATCTCTTTTTTACGTATTCTTAGAAGCCATAAAAAATTGATTAGCAGCAGATTATTAGCACTCTGTAAGGAAAAATGAGCGATAGCATTGTAGATACAATTACCCCTCTTGAGGAGTTGATTACTCTTCTTAAGGAAATTGACGAGGATCCCTTACTAGAGGACGATGATGGCGAGAGTGATAAATATCTTATTAATTCATTAGCATCGAGCCTAGCATGCGACGCATTAATTGACTTTAATGGTAAAAATATTTGGGAAAATCATACAATTCTAGGAGAAGCTGGGTTTTATGTATTTCCTGGCGAGCGTGATAGCTTTGGATGGCTAACTGGATGTATTCAGACTAAGAAAGGAATTATTGTATATGGTTAGAGAGGTGGACGATAATGAATGCTAGTTCAAAAATATTAAATATGAGCCAGACATGCAAAGGATACTCTCCGCCAAAATTAAAGGCACATATTCTAAATGCTGGTAAGAATTTACATCCAGTACATTTAAGACAATGGATGGATGAAATTTATCCTCGATATAGTAAAAATTGCGGAATTGCGGAGCCTTTAGCCCCACTTGTTCGAACAGGTCGTGTAACAGAGAATATTATTCACCATGCTGCGGAAAAAATCAACCCTGTATGGGCAAAACAAATAGTTAATAGAGCAAACAGTGGAGATTTTCTTGTAGGGGGCAGCAGCAGCAGCAGCAGAAGCAGGAGAAAAACAAGAAGAAGAAAGGGAGTGAGGAAAACAAGAAGATCAAGAAATCGCTCCTAAACGGACCTAATAAACTCCCAAGCCATATCTGTACATATAAGTTTCCAGATATTATCCTGTTGGTATAGTTTATCACGATTTTTTAGCAATGGGAAACAATGAAGAAATTCATCCATTTCCAGAAGTTCACAGAATTTATAGAGAACATAGTGGTATGATAAAAAATTGCGGCGTGTCTTGGGACAGTGTTTCTGGAAGGAAGGTTGGATCTCCTTAAACATATGGCGTAACTTCTCCTCAGTTTCACGATTCATAATTGGCGCATTATTTCCATTCAAACGATAAATAATTGTTGGAATATGTTCATAATATTTATTATACTTCAGTTTACGAAGTATTTCACGTAACTTGGGAATTTTTAGATTATTAATATCTGTAATACGCTCTTTCTTTAGTTCAATAAGAATATTATCAAACACCTCCTGTGGAATATCAGTACTTTCTTTCGCTTGGAATTGCGCAAGAAGTTCATTAAAATGGTTGATACGTTTGTAAGCATAATAACTTGTTTCACGAGGTGGATCCTTATAGGATGGCCTGTCGCTGTCCATGAGAATAAACTCTTGATTTCCACATTCAGGGCAGTTAAAAAGAGCCTCATTTGAGGAGAATATCATTTCTTCCCCACAAAACTTACAATCTCCTGTAACCTCTTCAATTTCTGAAACAACTTTCTTTTTGAAGTTTCCATCTACTATTTCTAGATACTGTTCAAGAAGTGTTTCGCGCCCCTGCGCAGGAATAGTAGTAGTAGTACAGTTATCTTCAACATAGATTCCATCTTTCTTTGCAGCCTCTGTAAGGACAGATAGAATATTGCCAGGCTTTGATTTAGAATGCTTACTTTTTTCAGTAACTTCTCCAGATGCGATTTTATCCTGAATATCATAATAGTTAAAAAGAATTCCACCTGTTTTCAAGAAATAATCATAAATTGGTTGATCATTTTTCAAAGAGGATATCTCCTTTTCAATTATATGAAGACGTGTTTCATATTGCCCAACAAGAATTTCGTCATTACATACATTGATTAATTCAAGTAATCCATCTCGTTCCAGATATAGCCCAGAGATATCCTGAATCTTTATTTTAATTGAATCAAGTTGTGTTCTATGATACATATCAAGAGTAGTTCTTTCTTCAAACCCATTCTTTTTCTGAGGTTTAGATTTATCCTTTTCAGAGCCCTTTATTAATTTCTGTTCAACTAAATCTGTATAATTCTTGAATAATGACATTAATAAATAATTCTAGCTATTTTTTAGACCCTGGAAAGACAGCCTAAATATTGACCTCCTCCAACTAAATAATGGGTCGAATTCAAACATATACAATTGATTCTCATGAGGCAAAAACAGAGTTATGTGTTTTTGGGGAGACAACTGATAAGTCACCCCATAATGTATGGCTACACTATCATAAACATCCTTATACACCTATTTACTCACTCCTGTTAGGGCCTTACAGGAATAAGGTGATAAAATTTTGTGAGATTGGCATTGCGGGGGGAGACTCAATTAAAATGTGGAAGAAGTATTTTCATGAAGATACTATTATCTTTGGAATGGATGTCTCTCATGGATTTCTAGAGATGTTGAAAGAGAGGGGATATTCAAATGTATTTCCTATATATATTGATGTTACAAATGAGGAGTATATGAATGAAACATTAAAAGAAATTGATACAACATTTGATATTATATTAGATGATTCTGACCATAGTATAGAAAGCCAGCGAAAAGTTGTGAGGAGTTTTTTGCCCTTTCTTAAGGCTGGTGGTTTGCTAATAATTGAAGATGTAAATCGGTCGGAATCGGCTGAAAAATACGAGGAATATTTTGGTGAGGAACTACTCAATAATTTTGAATCTATTTATTATATAAAAGCAGAACATAAGAACAGATTTTCTGGTGATTATAACAATGATAGTCTCTTAATATTCATTAAAAAATAAATTACCCTTCCGGCTTGGGTAAGCGCATAAATTTATACCGCTTGCCGAGATTTTTTTTCTAAATCCTGGGTATAGAAATCAAATGACAGGTGGTGGTTTAATGCAGCTCGTCGCGTATGGCGCCCAGGATGTTTACCTGACCGGTAACCCCCAGATTACTTTTTTCAAGTCGATGTACCGTCGCCACACCAACTTTGCCATGGAGTCCATTGAGAACCCTTTCAATGGTTCGCCCAACTTTGGCAAGCGCGTGACCTGCACCATCCAGCGCAATGGTGATCTGATTCACCGCATCTACCTCCAGGCCACCCTGCCCCAGGTTGCTCTCCTGGCCGCTGATGGCACTGGTGCCCAGTTCCGCTGGCTCAACTGGGTTGGTCACAATCTAATCAGCTCCGTTGAGCTCGAGATCGGTGGCCAGCGCATTGACAAGCACTACGGCGACTGGCTCCACATTTGGAATGAGCTAACCCAGGAGGCCGGCAAGCAGGCCGGTTACGCCAAGATGGTGGGTAACGTGCCCCAGCTGGTGAATGTGCTCCAGCAGGGCGCTGAGGGCTGCGATGCGGACTGCTCGTCTGGCGCGCCCAACACTCTGATTGAGGCCACCAGCTGCGCGCCTGAGTACACCCTGTACATTCCCCTGCAGTTCTGGTTCTGCCGCAACCCTGGTCTGGCGCTCCCTCTGATTGCGCTCCAGTACCACGAGGTGCGCATCAATCTGGAGTTTGATGACCTGCGCAATCTCTGCTGGGACGCCACCCCCAACGCCACAAATGGCTCCGTCCACGCCGTCCGCGACCGCGTGGCCCAGACTGGCCTGGTCGCCGCGTCTCTGTACGTGGACTACATCTACCTGGACACTGATGAGCGCCGCAAGTTCGCCCAGGTCTCACACGAGTACCTGATCGAGACCCTCCAGTTCACTGGCGGTGAGTCTATTACATCCGCCTCCAACAAGCTCAAGCTGAACTTCAACCACCCTTGCAAGGAGCTCGTGTGGGTTGTCCAGCGCGACTCGTTTGTGACATGCGATGATGCCACTATCAATTCCTGGAAGGGCCAGCAGCCTTTCAACTACTCCGACTGGTGGGACCGCGCCGTTCTGGAGTCCCCCTACTCCGTTACTCGTCTGGAGGGCATGGCGGGCAAGAACCCTGTCATCACCGCGCTCCTCCAGCTCAACGGCCACGATCGCTTCCAGGTGCGCGAGGGCCGCTATTTCAATGAGGTGCAGCCTTTCCAGCACCACACCAATATCCCCTCCACTGGTATTAACGTGTACTCGTTCGCCCTCCAGCCCGAGCAGCACCAGCCCAGTGGTACATGCAACTTGTCCCGCATTGATAACACCACCCTCATGCTGGTGGTGTCCAACAACTCTGTGGGCCAGAACACATCGTCGACGGTCCGTGTGTATGCGACCAACTACAATGTGCTGCGCGTGATGAGCGGTATGGGCGGTTTAGCGTACAGCAATTAAAGAAGTGGAGACACTTCATGTTATATTCATGTTATATTCATATCATATATTCATAATAGTGTAAAATTAACTGTCTAATAAATCATAAAAATACTTAAAACTTTTAACGAATCTATTTTAGAAATGGAGGCGCTTGAAGTTCCAACTAGCTCACGGGCATAATTCGCTCTCGTTACAAGATAGAAGATATATACTTACAAACGAAAGAGCAACTCCTAGCATTTTTGTCCGTGTAAGTGTCTCGCCAAAAATAAAATATCCATTAGCTGTAACAAGGACATCGCTTATAAGGTCCCATAGTAAATTCATAGTAATCATAGAACTGAAATTAAGAGATTTCAAGAAGATCCATGGTTGAATCGCATAGGCTATTGTAGGTAGTATCATCCATTTAATAGACTTTAAAGAACCTAT
>Ga0114979_10001228_pt1 | contig 17229 bp, 14 predicted proteins | sample S_140625_EF_Meta_FD_87315 | JGI IMG/M metagenome (GOLD analysis project Ga0114979, IMG submission 87315) | Freshwater microbial communities from Lake Simoncouche, Canada to study carbon cycling - S_140625_EF_MetaG | ecosystem: Environmental > Aquatic > Freshwater > Lake | place: Lake...
CGTAGATACGCCAACTAAACTCACTTGCAACATCTGCAGGAGTCCAGTCCTCTTTTTCCCTTTGATGACGGGTTCTAGAACTTTTTTTACTTATTGGTATCTTCTTTTGGCCAGAAGGAGTATCACCATCAAGTAATCCAAAGCCTTTTATGTCATCATCATCATCATTCCACCTATTCACCTATTCTCCTATTAACGACGAGGTACAGTGTTAATAGTAACAGGCCTATTCAATAAATGCAAGACGGACAATGAAAAGAATGCAGAAGCTAGTCCAATAACAATTAAAGGTAGCCCTGTAATTCCCATAAGCCATAAAGCACCAAAGGATAGAGGTAGGGTTAGAATCCGTTTAAGCCAACGGTCGCTGCTCATAAATGAACCAATAAATTCAAGAATATAGCCAGTAGCCATACCTGAAACAATTACTACAATTAAAGTATCCATAGGTACATAGTACTATGAAATTCCAGATAACGCAACTTCTGTAAAATTTGTACTGCCATAGAATGTTACATAGTATGGTGTGCTAATAGGAAGGTATTCTTCAATTGAGTCCATAAGGTGAGCAATTCTTAATGATAAGTTTGGGTACTCAACAGATGCAGAGGCATTTGCTGCTCCTACCCAAGCAGCGCCGGCTGCAATTCTATTTCCATCAAAATAGTCAGTAACAAGCGAACCCGGCTCTAATTGTGCTGAATCTAAGAAGAAGTCTTTATTAAGAGAAGAGGTAGTAACTTTTACTGTTAAAGTAGACGGTACAGTTACGCAACTAATTTGTACAGAGAATCTTTGCCAATCTTCTGTTAATAAAATAGTTTTATTTGCAGTTGTTGTTCCATCAGTTATTACTAAAGTAACATTTTGAGTTCCAGCAACACTTTTAGCATATACAGAATAGGAATAGAATTTAGAAGTTAACAATACCCCTGTGTAACTTGTTTGTACTGTACCTAGATAAGTTCCTGAGAATGTTGTTGGGCTAGTAACTGCAACCATTGATTCAGTACCCGGGGCCTGGTCTAACGTAGTATCTACCTGAATTGGTGTTACGTTAGTAAATGTCCAGTTGTTTGGGGTACCACTAGTTGCTATTTCAAAAGATGGGTTTAAAATGTAGTTATATTTAGAAGGAGATAAAGACACAGATATTCCACGAGGTTCAATATAACTAGAAACAGAACCTGCTTGTTCAAATTGCACCATATCCAAATAGTATGTAGAAGCAGTAGTAGAAGCAAAGTTAAATCTTAGTGCCGCATAAACTGCTTTATCTGGGGCTGTTACTGTCACAGTTTTTCTTGCCCAGCTACTACTAGTAGACACAGAAGACCCAGAGCTTGTTGAAAGGATATTGCCCTGGTGGTTGTACCATATAACATTTAAAGTTACATTTGATGAGCCTTGAACATAAGCAGATAAGGTATAAGAAAGACCAGAAATAACGGGAATACCATTGTTGATTGGATTATTTGTTCCATAACCAAGAGACTGAGAACTTCCTGTTGTACTTACCTTTAGGCAATAAACTGAATCTAAGGAATTTGTTATTGGTTCTATTTCTTTGTCAGAGGTTACTGCTAGAGTAACGCCATCACCAGATAACCAACTGCCTATTGCTGCATTGGCTACCCAATCCTCAATATCAAATGTGCTGTCTTCATGTGACAACATAAGATTTACAGTTTCTGTAATAGTTGCGGAATACCCGGTAAGGTCTTTTGTAAATAATTTAAGACTATTTAGCGTACCTTTGCCACCATAAATAGTTAGCGCGTCTCTAACTAGTCTTTTTTGAGCTTTAGTAGCTAATTTGTTATAAGATTTAATCCCAAGTTCAAAAGATTTAAGTTCAAGAATTTCTGGTGATGCTCCTGAATTATTATTATCAGGAACAATCAACTTAGCAAAACTTAAAAATTCATCAATAGTAAAAGAAAACCCTTCAAAAAACTTAGATATTAATGAATTATTTGTAGTAATTATTTCATTATCTACAATTCCAGTAGATTCTGAGTAATAATAACTAGTATTAATTTCATCTACTGGAGCCAATGATGTGCTAGTTAAAACTCGTGGCAAATAAGATAAAAAACGTTCATGAGTAGTAGAAAGTTCTAATTCAGAGGCTATTGCACTATCTCCCATAGCCCCTTTACCAATAAACACACTTTCAACAGCGTTTGTTCCACTAGTTAAAGTATGTTTAAACGGAACTAAAACAATTGTTTCTCCAGCAGGTTCCCAATAAGCATCAGGTACTCTTCTGAGCCAAGCTCGATAATAAACAAATCTTCCATTAACCAGGTTTGTATCTAAAATAGGGTCTCCAGTAGGGTAATCTCCTACAGTTGTTTCATAAATGATTTTGCCATCTTCAGCTGTTTCTGGGTATCCATCCTGGTTTCTAGTAATTCTAAAATGGACATAAGAGCCAGTAGGAGCAGAGTAATCTAAATAAACTTGATTATAATTTATAGCAGTAGCTACCATAGGACGAGCAGAGTAATCTAATGTACTGCCGTCTCCATAAAGAGTGCCATCATTATACTTAAAATTTCCGTATAAGGCCATGCTATCTCCTATTTCTAATTTGTGTCATTTTTACGCTATTTGCTGTGCGGTAAGAATTAAAGCTGCAGTTGTTGGTCTAGTTGGGGATGCTCCAGCAGTATAAGATTGTAAACTAACGTCTGTTGTTTCAGCACCCCATTGGATTTCAAGATATTGTCCTGCTGTAAATTTAAGGAAATAATTCCAACCAACAATGTTATGTCCGTCTAATGAACCGTGCCTTCCTGGAATAGTAGCAACTCCAGTGCTTCCCACAACATGGGCACCATTGATGGCAAGCCAAACGTAAACATCTTTTGCTACGTTATTAGTATTTTGGAACTGCCCTGACCACTGGATATTATATACTCCAGTAGTTGAAAAGTTTATTCTTGTTGTGTCTGAAATAGTAATCCCATTTGAAAAATCCCTAACATTCCAAGGAAAAGTGTACTCCAAAGCTGCATTAGTTATTGTTTGAGTCCCTGTGTATTCAAAAGCACCGTAGTTTCCCGTTAAATTAGTGTTATTAGTTTCAACAACCGCTGCTACAGTTGGGGTGCTTACTACTTCAGTTGCCCCTACTATTGACCCAAATGTTCCAGTCCAAATAGGGTAGGAAGGGTCCCCACCTTCAAACATCACCCAAACACCCTGCCCAATTTCTGGAATACTAGTAGTTACTCCTGATTTTTCAACTGGCCATGCCCATTCAGTAGGTTGGTCAGCTAATATTTGTGGAACTTTAAGTTGTAAACGGCGGAGGCTTAAAGGGTCATTAGAGGCGTATACTATTCCTCTGTATATACCGTAAAACCTAGCATTACCATAAACATCTTTAATCATTAAACAGCCTTAATGACATTTACAGCGTAGCTAGTAACGGTTACACCATCAGTAGCAGTAACTGTAACAACTATTGGGGCAGTAAGGTCTGTTATAACTGATGTAGAACCACTAGAGGTTGATGTGTTGTTAATTGTTATAGAAGCCGCATCATCAGTCGAGCTAGGAGCAACAGTTAAAGATAATGTAGTACTAGGAACGGTTGCTTGGTAGTTATAAACAGATGAATTGAATGTTTTAGACCAAGTAACTGGAGTTACAGTAGCTCCAGCATCATTCTTAGCAATTATTGTGATTCCTGATAAAGTAGACACAGTAGAAGCTTGAGTTAGAACTAAACCAGATTCTTGGAAGACAAATATTTCATCAGCAGTTCCAACTAGGCTGTTTTTACCTGCTCCCCCATATCGATAAAGACCAGTAACTTTTACATTTCTGACACCATCTACCTGACGAAGTTTAAACTCTACTTCTTCTGGAGTAATTACATCTTGAAATTGCATATTAGTAAATGAGAAATCAGTAGTAATAGCTGATTTAATATTTGACTCTACCACAGCACCAGAGTATTGAGGCATTGCAGAGTATGTGATATCAACGTTAACAGTTGTATAAGTAGGTGGAATATAAGTAACAGTTGTTCCAATTGATTTTTTATCATTTAAGAAATCTGGAACGCTAGTTTTTAATAGGTAATCTAATTGAGTACTGTTTGTTGTTGCCTCATCACCATAACCTAGGATTCCGGGAGTAATGTCTGAAGAACCAGACTGAAGTGGAGCAATATAAACTGTTACATTACTTCTATTAGTAGCAGTAGCGTTTGCTTTAGATACTCCAGGCACTGTTAAAGCAAGATTTGCAAAATCCTCTAGTGTAACTGCTCGATTAAGACTTCGTAAAGCTCTTGGGGTATTGTAACGAATACTGTCATTTGTTTCTGGGTCTCCACCACCTGCAGCAGCTAGTAAGTTAGTTACTTTAATTTTGCTTTTTAAATTGCTTTCTTCGGCATTACTGAGGCCAGGTATACTACCAAGAGTAGTTATCGTTCCGGCTCCAACGTTTCCTAAAGTTCCTCCACCAGCAATATATACGGCTTTAATTGTTGATTCAGATGTTGGAATAGCACCAGAAATACCATCACCAAAATTAACTAAAACTTGGTTTATTGAATTAATAGTGACATTAAATACTTTATCTCCAGCAGAATAATCTCTAATATTTTGAACCAAAGTCCATTGTTCAAAAGCAGTTCCATTATCAACGTAAACAGCAACAGTTGATGGGTTTACTTTAGTTTCTTTAAGAAGGAATGATTGGTCAGGAGTTCCATTAGATATGCCAATTTTTTCACCATCAATATCGTAAATGACTGCGGTGACATTTGCAGAGTTTTCAGTTCTTAAAGAAACATCTTCACCCTGAATGGCTAAAATATGGTCAGCACTTCCCTTGTATGGTACTTGAGCATCACTTTGAGTAGTAAACACTAGTGTAGAAGTAACGCCAGCATCATTTACAGACGCAGTTACTTGAGTACCAGCAGGAACAATATCAAATCCATTGCTACGAACTTCACCAATAGAAGCACTTCCACCACCTAAAATAGCTGGAAGTTCTGAATAATAAATTACTCCACCAGATGTATATGTACCACCAATTTGAACAGCAGCAACACCCTCTTTATAGGTTATAGATGTATTTGTTGAATTTGTTACTTTAAATTGTTTACAAAGAACTGCTCCAGCATTTGGGCTAGTGTCTAAAGAACGGCTGGTAGTGATTCTAAATTTATAAAGTGCAGCTGACCCACCGTTTACATACGTATCAGTAAAGTAAGCATTGACTGTAAAAGTAGTTGTAGTAGGAGTTGAGATAATTCTTGCTTCAGCGATGTTATAAACAGAAGTACTGCTTCCATCCTTTGTGCTATTAACTCCAGTAATAGTAACGTACTGTCCAGAAGCAAGCCCATGGTCAGTAGAGGTTGTGTACGTAACAACTCCAGATGTGCCAGTTCCAACTACACTATTAATAGTAACATTTGTGGTAGTTACGCTAGCAACATCAGCATCATTAAAGTTAAAACCTTGGTTTTCTGCGGCTGTTGGATTGCCAACGCTTGTAATATTTACAACACTAACAATGTCATTAACTGCATATAATTTGCTGGCAGTAAATTCGACGTAGGTGTAAGGACCTCCACTAGGCCCATATATTGCATTGCTAATAACAGATACATCATCCCTAACAGAGGCAATAGTAGCCCCAGTAAAGTTGTAGCCTGTTCCAGCAGCTGCACCATCAATACCGGTAATATTTATTTTTTGACCAGCAACAAAATCGCTCCAAGCAGAAAATGTTACTGTAGTTCCATTGTGGTTTAAACTAGTAATAGCTGCAACATTTGTAGCCGATTCAACAGTAAATGTTGCTAAGGTTGTACTGGTTGCAGCTGTAGTTGAAGCTATAACCCATTTACCATTATAATTGTTAGTTGAACCGGATACACTTACTCCCTTTATGGTAATTTTTTGTCCGGAAACAGGGTTTAAAGAACCAGTAGAAGTAACTGTAAATTTAGTGCCAGAAGTTGTAATTGCACTTATGTTAGCAACAGGTTGATACCATAAAACATTTCGTCCAATATTGTTATACCCTACATATTTTACTATAAATTGACCGTTGTAAACACTTGCATTATAAGATACAGCTGTACCAGCTATAGTGGCGTTTATTGTTGTAGGAATACCTACAATGTTAATAACGTCATCTACAACAAAAGTGTTGTCATTAGGAACAATGATTTTTGCTAAATTAGTGTAAAGAGTTCCGCTAATAGTTCCATCTTCAATAATAGCAGCACCAATTCCTCCTGAATAACCATTGGTATTGGAGAAACGTAAATCAACAATTGAACTTACATAGTTAGCTGGGTTATACCCATACATTTTAGCTAGATTTAAAAGACTTTCACGTTGAGTCGCAGTCATAATGTAAGACTCATTAGCAATACGGTCAATGTAGTAATTAATAAGGTCACCCATGTAGGCAAAAGACTCAATAAGAGCTAAACCAAAGTCAGATGGGTCATTCCCTTGCCAGTTATTATTAGTACGTTCCTTTACTCTTTCAATAAGTTGAGTTCTTAAAGAATAGTAGTCTCGCCCTGTATAGTCTACAGATAGCGGGGTCTTATTTGCTGGGGCGGTCATAGTATCTCCTCAAAAGGGGCGTTTGTATCTGAAACAGTAACAATACCTACTTCAGTTGTAACTTGCTCCTTATTAGGTAGCAAGTAAATAACAGTTATAGTTAAAATGCTTGAAATTTCATTAAAAGTTGAATCTATTGAAGTTATTTCCAATAAAGAAAACTGTTCATGAAAAACTCTATAAACTTCTTTATTGACAATGTCAGTGGTAGCACTTACAGTATCAAATAGGGCCTCTCCAATTTTTGTGCCATAATTTGGTCTCATGACTCTTTCACCAAGTCTGGTTCCAAGAGCAATTCGAACTCTATCTGCCCAAATTTGATTTTGAGTAGTAGCAATAACAAAATTACCAGATTTGTCTACGGATAAAGGTAGCTTTAAAGCTATTTCAGAGGTGTTGATTTCAGCCATATTATACTCCTACTGCCTTCCATTGTTGAGGAAGTTTAACAAATCCTTGACTTCCTTCTTTTATAATCATATCAGTAGATGATAGCTTTACGGTATCCATGCTAAAGTATAGGGATGAAATTCCGCCATTTTGTAAGGTATCTGAGCTAATTACGCCAACATTAGATGGGTCTCTAGTTCTAAATGCAGTTTCTATGGTATCTCCTAAGCCATCTGTTGCAATCTTTAACTCAATAATGTAGTCTCCAATTTTATGAAACATATGCCTAGCCTCTTTAACCATCCAAAAACCATCTGTAAGGTTACCTGTTCCAGATATAAACGCTGTTGAGAATGGCCTAATTCTAGGGTCTCCTTGACCGTGTACAGTTGCTGGAAGATTAAACCTAGCTATCTCAGCAGCTCCTTTTGCCTCTGCTGTTGCCGCGTCTAAGCTTGGAATAACCCTGTCTGTTCTATATTCAGAAAATAGTACATCAGTTGTTTTATCACGTAAATTTGTTCCAGTAATAGCTGGGCTAGCTGCTGCTAAATATTCTGCATTAGTTATTGGGTCAACACCACCAACGTTTTTAATAGTTCTATAGTTTACACTATCTTCTATATTGTCTCCACTGATTACACTAAACCTGTCTAGGGTCCTATCTAGTGCCTGCGTGTTAAAGGGTATGGTTGCATCTCCAAGGCTAAGGATAGCTGCATTACTAAACCCTAGGTCAATAAGCTTGTCTAAAGGACGGAATGTAAAGTTCATACCATCAACAATTATTCCATAACCAATTCTTTTAGCTTGTTCAACAATCCATTCCCAGTAAGTTAATCCGGCTATTGTTAGTTGAGGAAATTTTTGGGTAAGGTTGTCCCCAATAAAATTAAAACCATATTCTGTAACAATTTTTTCAACGGCTTGTGGGATTGAGTGGTCTTTAAAAACTCTTGCAACTCTAGCTTTTAGTGGGAATGAGCTGCCAACACAAACAATCGTCATAGAGTTAACTCTTTGAGGCGAGTTATTCTTAGAAACAGAGGAGACATAGCCAATCCAACTTTTAGATAAAGTATCCTGATTCCAAGCAAATTGAATAGGAAGGCCTGTGTGTAAAGACTCAAACCAAAGAGTACTCTCTGACGGATATTCTAAAATCATAATGTCATGGGCGTACTGTTTTTGGTATAAATCAATTCGTCTTGGCTGAGCAGTCAAAGACGGCAAAGTAGGAAAGTAAACATTTGTGCTGGTACCTTTCCTATATTTTCCAACAAAAACATCAGACACTTGGAATCCTTATTGTAGCTCCAATAGGAATAGAAAATGGGTCAATAATTTCTGGATTAGCGTCCATAATTTTCCACCAGAACACAGGACTACCTAGTAAATACTCAGATACAATATCGATTCTATCTCCAACACGCCAGGTATAGTAATAAAATGTAAATTTAGCTTTAGGAAAATTACGGTAGACACCCAAACGATAAGTTTGAGTTCTTGCATCTTGTGCTTTGATTACGGTTCCAGTAGCGTATCTACTATCTGTATATATCATTAGATTCCTCCTCCGCCGCCACCGCCGCTGCCGCCACCTGAAAATTTCCCTGAAGCAGGGTAATCAGGAAGTCGAGCAAAGGCAATATCAACTGTGCTAAATATTGGTACCATACGTTCATTAAAAATCATGTGATTAATATTTAAACTATTTACAACTCCAAGATAACGAAGAGATTTACCTAAATGAAGCTCTACCGGAATAGCTGGTAACCAACCCATATCAGCAGTATTTTCTCCGCGAAGGTAACTACTCATAGTTGTTCCCATAAGCACTCTGAGTAAATACTCAAGGTCGTACATAGTTCCCTTGTTGTAAATGTCATGTTCTTCTTTTACGTTGCTTGGTCGTTTAGAATATCTTTCAGGATTTTGTAAATTACCAAACTCGTCATAATACTGCATATCAAAAATACGATTAATAATTATTTGAAAAGCTACAGAACCCTGTGAACCAGATACTCCAGCCAGGTTAAACATCTCGGTTCCAGACGTAATCATTGTTACGTCTACGTTAGGAGAAGTGAAGTAAGTCATTGCTACAGTTCCAGGGTTGTACTGGAATTGGAATCCGTAGTTATGCTTATCAAAATAGTCAGCAGATTGGGCTTTATTTGAACCTGAATTCCAAGCTTTTAGAACCTGTTCAGAAGTAACAATCATACCCTTACTTCCTAGAACTGAAGTCCACAAATCACCTGCAGACCGTACTACTGTAGGTTGGTTATGTGACAGCATTACTTTATTTATAAAGTCTGTTCTATTGCTAAAATAAGCTTCTTTTACAGAACTAGCATTGTAGGACAAAGGAGTAAACGTACTTTTGTTAATTGCTTTGTATGCCCCAACACCAGTACCAGTAATTTTTAAAGCATCTGATGCTGCTAAAATTGCCGCTGATGTTTTAGACAATTCTTTGCTAACACTTGCCGCAATACTTAGTGAAGAAAGCTTTCCATAAACAATAGTTCTTTGACTTTCTAACTCTCTAATTAACTGCTCTTGTTGGTCAATAAATTGTTGAGTTGCTTGATTACTTCCAGTTGGGTCACCTGTACGAGCTGTTTGAAGTTGTTCTTTTTCATATGCAAGTTGAATATCAATATCTTTAACCTGCCTTGTAAGGTTTGCAACCTTATCGGCATGGGATGTCAAAGCAGTAAGTTCTTGAATAGCAACTTGTTGGTCAGTTCTTGCTGCTATAGCTTTATCTCGGGATGTCTGTGCGGCTGCCATTACATATCTCCAGTGTTAGATAGAAGAGAGTTGTCATCTAGATATTGTTTTACTAATTGAGCAAATTTAACGGCATCGGCAGATGTAACATCAGGTACTTGAACAACAATGCTAACATTGTTACTAATATTATTTTTGCCAGTGTTGTCAGCCGGGTTAATTACATTTCCAGCTACTGGAGAATACTTTGTAGGGTCCCCACTCATAACTTGATTCCAAGCGCTAGGAGTCATACCTAAATTAGCCGCCATTGCTTGAACAGAGTTTAATATTTTACTAGTATCTCCAGAATATAGTCCAGATAAAGTGTTCATAGCATTAGTAATATTTGATGGTGTATTAGTCATAGACTTAGCTATGCCTACTGGGTTAGTATAGTCAGTGTTATTACCTGCGTTATTACCTGCATTTCCAGTATTAGCTGAGTCTGATTTTAAAGACGCACCTTGACTTGAACCGTTTAGTATTCCATTTAGTCCCATACCACTGCCTTCAATTGTTCCAGCAGTATCAGGGTTTACAGATGTACCAACACCAGCAATTGTTTGTCTTCCTTTACGAATTTCAAAATGTAGATGAGCTCCACCAGCACCAAGAGGTTCAGTTCTACCTGAATTTCCTGCTTTACCAATAACTTGCCCTTTAGTAACAACGTCATCTACCTTTACAAGAACCTGAGACAAGTGCCCATATATAGATGTGTATTCACCGTCAGCACCACTGTGAACAATAGTGATATAATTTCCTAAGCTTCCTCCACTTGAGTCTTGGTCAGGATGGCTATCTATTGCTATTAAAACAACGCCATCAGCCACAGACCTTACATCATCTCCAATACTATAGTTATAATCTGTTCCACCATGGGTATGCTTTAAGCCTTTTTTATCTGTTCTAGATTGTCCAAGTTTAGCATTTACTTTGTGGCCACTTGAAACCTGTGATATATCAAATAATCCCCTGCTAGCGCCGCCTCCAACACCCCCAGTGCCCATAGAACTACCCATTCCAACTGAGTTGTTGTTAGAAGGACCACCAAAACCACCTAGTAAAGCAGCCCCTGCTGTACTACCTAAAGCCATACCCATGCTTACACCCATGCTACCAGCAATGATTCCCATTTCAGTAAGTGCAGGGGCAGGATTAAGAGCATCCATACCCATAAAGGCCTGCCCAATACCTGCCAACCCCTTACTTGTAAAATCAATGGCGGTATTTACTCCACCAATAAGTCCTTTAGTAGTGTTAGCACCAAACAAGGTTTGAAGCATTGCGCTAGCTCCACCAAGAGCATGAGATAGCGCTCCAGCAGTCATATTTAAACCCTGTAAAGCTAGGCTGGCCCTATTAATTCCTTCAATATAACTGGCCTGTGCGCTATCCATAGCACCAGTTGCAGACGTATCCACAGCCATTTGAGATGCTAATGGATTTTTAGATGCTAAACCGTTAGTAACATCTGTAGAAGAAGATAAATCAACTTTATTTCCACCAGTAGCTCTATCCATCATGTACTGTTTAAACATTTGAGCGCCTTGCTTATCGCCACTAAAGAACGAGTCAATAGTTACTCCAAGAGAACCCCTACGAATAGACGCCATAGTTTGTTCTTGGTTAGCTTGTCCTCGTCCAGCGGTAAGGCGCTGTGCTAGTTCTTCAAAAATCTGTCCCTGAGTTTTTTCTTTACCAGTAGACAGGTCAGCAGTATAAATACCAAAATTCTGCAGAGTAGTTGCGGCTCCCTTAGCCGAAGTTAACCCTTCAATGGAAGATGCTGCATCCTCATTTGAAATGTTCATGTAACGAGCAGCGTTACCAATTGTGTTCATAGTTTGTCCATAAACATCTTGGTTTGAAGACATTCCACGAGAAGCTAAATACTGAGCAACCTTAGCATCTGAACCCGGAGAGGTAATTGCTGACATCGCACTTAAACGACCAAATGTTCTTTTAGAGAGGTCTCCAGGTTTAGTTCCGCTATAGATACCAGCATTGTAGTACCCAGTTGCTCTGCCCATTACACCCTCAACACCAGGAAGGAAAGTGTTTACAGCATTTTGCATACCTTGCATAAGTTTTACGGTGTCTGAAAGACCATACATGCTACTAGTAATATTGGCCTGAGCTCCTGGTGACAGTGCTTCAAAACGTGACTGCATTTTAACGCTACCATCAGCATTAAGAATAGGTTGACCATCATTATCATACGCTACTTGAGTTTTACGATTACTAATGCCGTTCATTCCAAGGTAGGCCGTTTGAGCTCTATCTTTCATTTTTTGCATCTTGGCTTCGTTAGCGCGTTTAATTTCCTGCATTCTTTGGAATTGACCAGAACCACCATTAGGGTCAAATGGAGAAGGCTGTTGCATACCAAGCATTTTATTCATGGTTTGAGCACCAAAGCCTTGAGACAAAGTTGCACCAGCTCTTAGAGCAGCTCTATTAGCCATAGCATTTGACATGTCTTTAGCAGTTGGCATGTCTGCAGCGGATGGCATACTCTTGCCACCCTTTTTACCCTTTTTCTTACCGTCTCCGCCGCCCATGTTCGAGTCAAACTCCGAGGACTTCTTGACTAGATTGTCAACAATCTTCTCAGCCTGTTTAAGCCTAGATACGAGGCCTTCTAAACTATCAGCCATATTAAGTCCTTACTAACTTTCCAGCAGCTTTGGCCATTTCTAGCCAATTAGCTCTTTCCTTAGGGGTTAACTCTTTAATTTCATTTAGAGTCCACCCTGTAAAACTTACAGATAACGCCATCCAATCAGACATTAACTTATAGTAGTGTGCTACTTTAGAAGCGAAACAAAGTTCCAAGATTAATTGGAACCACTACCTTTCCTTCACAGTCTGAACAGTCAATAACAATGTCGTCAAACTGTGGGCCAGGAATACGTTTTGCAATCTCGTCACCAATTTTTTTACGGTCAACTAGTCCAATTGCTTGAACTTGAGCTTTACCCATTACAGGCTTGCCATCAATTTCAAGAACAGTGTGTTGAAGTAGAACTGTAGTCAATTCTGCACCATTACGGTCAGTACTTGTTGCTAGTTCTTTCTGTACAACTCCCGTAGGAAGAGTAACTTCATAAACACTTAATTTACCTTGAACAGTAAATATGCGGTCTACAACCGAATCAACCAAAATCTTAACTTTAATATCACGGTCTACATCTATTTCTACATCTTTAAAGTCATTACAACCACCGCAATATGTTGAAACTTGGGTTACATTACCAAACGTAGCCTTAAAAATTCCTAGCATAAGAGCATCGCGGTCGCCTGAAAGCAAAGAATCTAAAAGAGGTTCTGTTATTGGCAAATCACCAAGTTTAACTACAGCACGATTTAAAATTGTATTAAAAGCTTTTCCAATGTTATTGGCCTTACCAATAACCTCTTCATCTTTACCATTTAATTCACGAACTTCAGCGGTCTTGATGACCTCCCCAGCTGGAGTAACAAATCCAGCAGGGAGGTTCACCAAGGTATCCGAAGGAGTATTAATAATTAGTGGTGCGGTATTTTGTTGTTCTGTGCTTTGTAGTACTTTACTAATAAGGTCGTTATTAAGTTCAACACCACTTGCGGTTTTCATATTATTTTCCATTTAATTATCCTTTTTCTATTTACTTGAATTTTGGAGCAGAACCACTGTTTGTTAGGTCAGTAGCCCAGTTCATGTCAAAACCTTCATGAACAAGAGTCATTTGCTCTACAAACAAAGCGTTGTCACCAGCGTTTAGGTCAGAATACGCAACGGCTGTTGGCCAGCAGTTGTATACCTGGAAACGTGCTGAAACGTGGTCTTTGTAGTTAGCAACAGTTAGCTCTACGTTGTTTCCACCTGAACCTGCAATTGGGTGTGTTAGCACTTCAATCTCCAAGTCGCAGCGGAAGTTTTCACCCTGCTTGGCAGTGGTACCGTTTTGAACGGTAGCAAACAACTTACGCATCCAGTCCCAGTGCTGTGGGGTGCCCATTACGACACCACGCTGCAAAGTGATTGGTGAGAAGGTTGTCTGGCCAGGAATCTGGTGAACAGTGGTGTTGTAGCCACCTTCACGGTAAGGGATTGAGTCAGTAGTAACTGACAAACCCGATACTGATGTGAAGCCGACAGTCACCTTTGGGGTTTTCAACCAAGAGCCGCCGCCTGCGTTACCACCAGTAAGTGGCTTGAAGGTAACCAAAAACCTAAAGTTTCTGATTGGGTCGGTCTCAAGAGTTGAACGGTTGTTGATAATAGTTGGTCCAGCCATTTATTATTTCTCCTTTGGTTATTCTGCAGTCTTTTGACTGAGGTTGATAACAACAAATTCTGCAGGGTATTCAAGAGCCACACCAATTTCAATGTGAACCTCACCAGCTTCAATTGTTGCATTTGTGTTGTTTTCTTCATCACACTTGATGTAGAAAGATTGGTCTGGAGTAGTTCCACGTAGACCACCTTGGTTGCGGTAATCATTTAGGAATACGCCTAGTACAGTGATTAGACGAGCCCATAGGGTTTCAGTGTTGTTCTCAAATAATGCAAATGTAGATAGGTCATTCAGACGCTTTTCAATGTAAGACAATGAACGACGCATGTTAACATACTTGTTTGCAGTATTATCCTGAAGCAGAGTACGTCCACCCATTACAACTACACCAGCACCTGGAAGGTTGCGAATAGCATTTACAACTCCCTTACCAACTCTAGAACCTGCAGAGCTTGTTCCAGAATTCAGGCTGTCTAGTTCTGATGGACTAAAGGCACGCTCAAGAGCAAGAGCATCAGTAATAACAGCATCGATACCTGCTGCTGCCTTGAATGCACCAACACGACGGTCAGTAGCAAGGTATAAGCCAGCTATAGAACCAGAAGGACCAATCTTACGAACAGCATTTCCAGACCTACCTAGTGGGTCTTTAATAAAGACCTGTGGGTAATATACTGCAGAACGGCTGCTTGTGTTTAGGTCACCAGCTGCTGATAAAGCCTCATCAACAGTTAGACCAGGTGCAGTTTCAATAACAATAAAGTGACGCTTGCTAGAGTTGTCAGTGTCAGTCCAAGACTGTAGAGCCTTGTAAACTTCTTTAGCAATACCCCAACCACTTCCAGTATCAAATGCTGCAGTTCCAGCACTTAATTCACGAGCAGTAGTGGTGCTTCCAATATCATTAACTCCACCAGTTGGCACAGATACAGTAAATGTATAAGGGCTAGTAGTAGTAATTGCACTTGTTGTGAAAGAACCATTTAGGAATGCTAGGTTTGACGAAGCAAACACTAGAACAGCTGAAGCAAGTGCTACAGTAGGAGCAACACTTAGTACAAAAGTTGTTCCATTTGGAATACTAGCAATAGTAGTTCCAGCTACAAGAGTACCAGTTCCACCGCTACCACGTGTCACTGTCATACCAACACGCAAATTAGCTGTAGATGTAACAGTTACAGTAGTTCCAAGAGATACTGTAGAACCAGTGCCAACAGCACTTGTATCTAAAGTACTTGAAGTCAAGTTACTAATAGTTAGTGCTTCTCCAACTAAGAATGGGTGAGCAGTTGCAGTTGTAAACTTAGCAGTTTTAGCTGTGTTATCGTAAAATACGCTAGTTGGGGTAGCAGTCTTACCAAGAGATGTATCAGAAACACGTCCAACAACATCTGGGAGGAAAAATACTAGAGGCTGGTCAATAACTTCAAACTCTGTGAAAACAGAACAATCAGAAACTGCAAAAGTACCTGTTGGAGAAGCTGCAGGATTATAAACAGTATTACCAGTGTAATCTCCATATACATAGTCAACATCAGGGCTAGGCGCACCTTCTAGAACAACTGTTGCTGTTTGTGGAATGTTTAGAACATTCTTTGCAACAGTGTAATTTACTTTAGGTGTAATAACAGCACCGTTAGCATCATATTCGGTTTCAATACCTTCAAGAATCTCAATGTAATCAGAACCAAAAGCTAGTACTGTAGGAGCATAATCTCCAGATGTTGCATCGTGGAAAATAACCCCATTAAACTGCTCTACAATAGTGTCATCTGTAATAGTGCCACTAGTAGTAGGGTTGTTTGCATCGTAGTAAACAGTAATATCGTAATACCCATCTAGACGAACTGCTTTTGAAGCAGCAATTACTACACGGATATTGTTACCATCTACACCACGGTGTTTAGCTGCAATAGTACATAAATTACCTCCGCTATTACCTGTAAAAGTAACAACTTTTTTTGCAACTTTCTTTGAAGAAACAGGGAAAATACGCTTTACGTAAAGCTCACTTCCACCATTCTTAAAGAATGAACCAACGCTAAAAGTAGCAGGGTACTTTGCGTTGTAGCCACCAAATCTTTGAGTAAAGTCATACCATGACGTTACCTTAGTAATCTGGTCTGAGCCACGCTCAAATGCTGCAATTACAGCACCTGCGGCGTTAGCCGTTGCAGCTAGATTTACTGGTGCTGCAGCCAGTGGAAGTTCATTGATGAACACTCCAGGACGATTATATGTCGCCATTGTTTCTCCTTAACTAGATGATTATTTCAGGGGGTTCCAAATTGTTACGATATAGTAAACACGTCAATACTATTCCAGTCCACAGAAGTATCTGTGCCTGTAGGAGGATTGACAGTAACTGATTGCACCTTATAGAGTTGACGGAATACACCCTGTACAACCTCGGATGAGACTCGTACAGAGATTGCGTTAACAAACAGACGCTTTGCCTGTTCGGTTACGTCACGCTTGGCGACGTTCATGACATCTAGACGTCTCATAGTAATAGTATTAGTGGTGACATCACCAACAGTAACACTCTTTTCTGGGATTTCTAGATAGCCAAATCTAAGTGGAAACTTCTGAGTTAGAAGTTGAGCTAATATTGCTCGGTCATGACGAGGATGACGAGAGTAGGTTGAAATTTGATAGTCAATATAAACAGGAATAGGAATATCAACTAAGAAGTCTTGAGTCTCCGGGTCAATTCCCTCAGGAGTTAAATACGTTGGATTAACTAACCCACGCATTTCGCGCTCATTATCGCGCTGAATATCAACCATATCGATAGTAACGTAAGGGTATGCCTGAGCAGTAATTTCCTGGTCTGGTTGGCCAAAGAAAACACGAACCTGACGAGGGATATCTTGGCCATCTGACTTTTGGTCAGCAACAACCATCCCCTGAAGTTTATTACGGAGAGCCTCATCTTCAGCAAGAATAAAAGTCATTTGCCACCCTTTTCTACTCTGGCATTAAAAAGAATAACAAATACTTTACCAAACTCATTATTCATATTACCAAATCGACGAAGAGTACCTTTGCCTACATTTGGATTGCCTTGGTATTCTAAATCAAATACTTGGGTACGGTATTGAGCACTATCAATTTTATAGGCTTTAGTACTCTGTTTTACAGAAAGAGTA
>Ga0114979_10001230_pt1 | contig 17166 bp, 13 predicted proteins | sample S_140625_EF_Meta_FD_87315 | JGI IMG/M metagenome (GOLD analysis project Ga0114979, IMG submission 87315) | Freshwater microbial communities from Lake Simoncouche, Canada to study carbon cycling - S_140625_EF_MetaG | ecosystem: Environmental > Aquatic > Freshwater > Lake | place: Lake...
ACGTTGGCGCTCACATTGCCCACGCCGGGCAGGGCGCGAATCGCATCGATCACCGCGGTACGGATCGGGCCGATCTGGCTGGCTGCCGGATAACCCAGCTCGACATCGACACTGACCTGATCGGCATCGACCCGCAGATTGCGGGCGGACCGGGACGAGATGAGGTCCTTGCCGGTATTGGGATCAACGACTGCGGCAAGCGCCGCACTGAGTTGCTCGACGGTAAGGGCCATGATGACTCCGGAATCAGTAAGACTCGCGAGGAGCGGCTGGCGCCGCGTCGCGAGGGGCGGCTGGCGCCGCGTGCGGTCGTCGAGTCTATCCGAAACCGCCCGGCGGGCTGGCCACCGACACAGGTATCGCACCCGGCAGCGCTAAAATGGTGGGCTGCGCGGGCTGGCCCGCATTCAAGAGATGCTCCATGGCCTCGATGTCCAAACCCCTGTTCGTGACCACCGCCCTGCCCTATGCCAACGGGTCGTTTCACATCGGTCACATCATGGAGTACATCCAGGCCGATATCTGGGTGCGCTTTCAGCGCATGCAGGGCCGCGAAGTGCACTTCGTCTGCGCCGACGACGCTCACGGCGCGCCGATCATGCTCAAGGCCGAAAGCGAGGGCATCACGCCGCGCCAACTGGTCGAGCGGATCGCCGCCGAACGCCCGCAATACCTCGACGGCTTTCACATCGGCTTCGATCACTGGCACTCGACCGATTCGCCGGAAAACGTCGAGCTCTCGCAGGACATCTATCGCCGCCTTCGGGCTGCCGGACTGATCGCGACCCGCACCATCGAGCAGTTCTACGATCCGGTCAAGGGCATGTTCCTGCCCGACCGATACATCCGCGGCGAATGCCCCAAGTGCGGCGCCAAAGACCAGTACGGCGACTCCTGCGAAGTCTGCGGCGCGGTCTATTCGCCCACCGAACTTCGCAACCCCACCTCGACCCTTACCGGCGCCACACCGGTGCTGCGCGAATCCGAGCACTACTTCTTCAGTCTGTCGGATCCGCGCTGCGTGGCCTTTCTGCGCGAATGGGCGCTCGACGGCAGGCTGCAACCCGAGGTCGCCAACAAGGCACGCGAATGGCTCGAAGGCACACCCGACGCCGCCAGCACCATGGCCGACTGGGACATCTCGCGCGACGAACCCTATTTCGGGATTCCGATCCCTGATGCGCCGGGAAAATACTTCTATGTCTGGCTTGATGCGCCGATCGGCTATCTCGCCTCGCTCAAGGCGCATTGCGCCAGGCGTGGCCTCGACTTCGAGTCCTTCATCAAGCCGGATGCCGACGTCGAGCAGGTCCATTTCATCGGCAAGGACATCATCTACTTTCACACGCTCTTCTGGCCGGCGACGCTGAAATTCGCCGGCTACAAGGTGCCCGACAAGATTTATGTGCACGGCTTCATCACGGTGTCGGGCGAAAAGATGAGCAAGTCGCGTGGCACCGGCATCTCGCCGCTGCGCTATCTCGAGCTCGGGATGAACCCGGAGTGGATGCGCTATTACCTGGCGGCCAAACTCAATTCACGGGTCGAGGACATCGACTTCAACCCGGATGACTTTGTTGCGCGGGTCAATGCCGACCTGGTCGGCAAGCTGGTCAATATCGCCAGCCGATGCGCGGGCTTTCTGGTCAAACGCTTCGATGGCCGCCTGGCCGGACTCGACCATGGCGCCCATGAAGGCTTTGCCAAGCCCTGGAGCGGACCGGAGGCGGTTGCCGCCCACTATCAGCAGCGCGAATTCGGCAAGGCGATCCGTGAAGTCATGCAGTTTGCCGACGCGGTCAACCAGTATGTCGATGCCGAGCGGCCCTGGGATCTGGCCAAAGATCCTGCCCGCGAAGCCGACCTGCACCGCTGCTGCTCGACCGCATTGCGCGCCTTTCGCGATCTGGTGCTGCTTCTGGCGCCGGTGTTGCCGGCCACTGCCGAGAAGGTGCGCGCCTTCATGAATCTGCCAGCGACAGACTGGGCAGCGCTGGCCTCGCCCTTGCCTGAGGGGCACCAGATCAACGCCTATCAGCATCTGCTCACACGGGTCGACCCCAAGCAGCTCGATGCACTCTTCGATCTGGCGCCTGCCGAGATACCGGCTGCCGCGACCAAGGCGGCCGGCACTAAGGCCACCGCAGCGACGCCCGGCAAGGCGGCTGCGAAGTCCGGCGCGGCGGGCTCATCGACGCTGGCCAGCGCATCGGCGTCTTCATCAGGATCTTCATCGAACTCAGACGACGGCCTGATCAGCATCGACGACTTCACCAAGGTCGATCTGCGTATTGCGCTCATCGTCGCAGCCGACGCGGTCGAAGGCTCCGACAAGCTGCTGCGCCTGACGCTCGATGTCGGCGAAGGCCGGCTGCGCAATGTGTTTTCCGGCATCAAGGCCTGGTATCAGCCAGAGCAGCTCACCGGCAAACTCACCGTGATGGTGGCCAACCTCGCCCCGCGCAAGATGAAGTTCGGCATCAGCGAGGGCATGGTGCTGGCGGCCTCTTCAGATGATGACGGCGGCGGCGTCTATCTGCTCGACCCCTGGCCCGGCGCCCGGCCCGGCATGAGGGTGCGCTGAATGAAGCCGGGTCTTCCCGGTTTCCGTCCGCGACTGATCGAGTCGCTGCGTCACTACACGCGAGCCGATTTTCTGGCCGACCTGTCGGCCGGCATCACCGTCGGTGTGGTGGCCCTGCCGCTGGCGATGGCATTCGGCATTGCCAGCGGCGTCAAACCCGATGCCGGCCTCTTTACCGCGATCATCGCCGGCTTTCTGATCTCGGCCCTTGGCGGATCGAAGGTACAAATCGGCGGGCCGGCCGGCGCCTTCGTTGCGCTGCTCTACACCATCGTCGAGCGTTACGGTCTGGCCAATCTGCTGATTGCGACAATGATGGCCGGTGTGCTGCTGATTGCGATGGGCGCACTGCGTCTGGGCCAGCTGATCCGCTTCATTCCAATCTCGATTGTCACCGGCTTTACCAACGGCATCGCGGTCATCATCGGACTGGCCCAGTTGCGCGATTTTCTGGGGCTGCAGGTCGAGCACATGCCGGCCAATCTGCTGTCGCAGATCGGCGTCCTGTGGGCAGCAAGGGCCAGCCTTAACTGGCAGGCTCTGATGCTGGCCGCTGGCTCACTTGCACTCATCGCTATCTGGCCCAAGACCTACCTGCCCGAACATGCCCGCTGGCGCCAGTGGGCCGCCCGCGTGCCGGGCACGGTGATGGTGCTGGCCATTGGCATCATCGCGGTGACGCTTTTTGACCTGTCGGTCGACACCATCGGCAGCCGCTTCGGTGGCATTGCGAGCAGTCTGCCGAGCTTCGCGCTGCCGGCCTTCGATTGGGAGAGCGTGCAAAAGCTCTTCGGGCCGACCATCTCGATCGCCCTGCTGTGTGCCATCGAATCGCTGCTGTGCGCCCGGGTGGCCGACAGCATGATCGACGATCGCCACGACCCGAATCAGGAACTGATGGCCCAGGGCGTGGCCAATCTGGTGACACCGCTCTTTGGCGGCATCGCCGCCACCGGCACGATTGCCCGCACCATGACCAACGTCCGAAGCGGCGCACGCTCGCCGGTTGCCGGCATCATCCACGCCATCACGCTGCTGGCCATCGTGCTGGTCCTGGCACCGCTCGCACAGAACATTCCGATGGCGAGCCTTGCCGCCATCCTGCTGTTCGTGGCCTGGAACATGGGCGACTGGTCGGCCTTCCGCAAGCTTGGCCAGTTCTCGGTCAGCTATCGCACGATCATGCTGGCCACCTTTGCCCTGACCGTGGTCTTCGACATCACGGTCGCGATCGAAGTCGGGCTGGTGCTGGCAAGCCTTTTTTTCATCCATCGCATTTCGAGCCTGACGCGGGTCGAACCGATCCGGCTGCCGGCCGACATCGCGACCCTGCCCGACGGTACACGCGCCGAGGCCTGGCGACTTTTCGGTTCCCTCTTTTTCGGCTCGGTCGACAAGCTCGAAGGATTGCTCGACAGCGGCAGCAAAACCGCAGGCGTGGTGGTGCTCGAGATGCATCAGGTCATCAACCTGGACACCAGCGGTCTCGATTCGCTGCAGTCGCTTCTGACACAGCTCGAAAAGCGCGGCGCGACCCTGATCATCGCCGAGCCGAACGAGCAGCCGATGTCGCTGCTGCAACGCTCGGGTTTCCTGCAGGTCATGGGCGCGCACAATGTCTTCGAGCATCTGGACGATGCGCTGGCAGCGCTGCGCCGCCGCCATACGCCGGCGCCAGACTGATCTGGGACCGAGTCTGGCGCGGCACCTCCTGGCGCCCGATCCCCTCACACGGCGCATGTCGCACCTGCCGGTACAATCGGTGTCTTCCCGTCACAGGTGACCGCGTCATGGCCCTCTATCAGTCCGAAGCCACGCATTTTCTTCAGGCGCTCAAGGCGCAGCGCCCGGGGCTTGAGGCCCGCCAGCGCGAAGGGCGGGCGATCTGGTGGGATAAAGGCGCGGTCGAACCCGAAGAGGCCAAGCGCCTGCTCGATTCAAAGGTGCCGCAAAAGGCCTATCCCTATCAGACCAAAACCTGAACCGTGACGGTTGTCGATATCGCCGCCGCTGCCGAGCCGGCCCCGCCGGAGACGGTCCTGGCCCGAATCCACGGCGAGCCCCTGCGGCAGATGCCGCTCGATCTCTACATCCCGCCGGATGCGCTTGAAGTCTTCCTCGACAGCTTTGAAGGGCCGCTTGATTTGCTGCTCTATCTGATCCGGCGCCAGAACTTCAACATCCTCGACATTCCGCTGGCCGAAGTCACCCGTCAGTATCTTGCCTATGTCGAGGAGATCCGCCGGCACAACCTCGAGCTCGCCTCCGAATACCTGCTGATGGCGGCGCTGCTGATCGACATCAAATCGCGCATGCTGCTGCCAGTGCGCAAAGCCGATACCGGCGAGGAGGTCGAAGACCCCCGTGCCGAACTCACCCGCCGGCTGCTCGAATACGAACGCATCAAACTCGGCGCGCAGCGGCTCGACCAGCTGCCGCAGGTCGGTCGCGACTTCGCGGTCGCCCAGGTCATGCTCGACCAGATTCAGGAAGCGCGCCTGCCTGAGGTCGAGCTGGTCGATCTGCGTTGCGCCTGGGCCGACATCCTGCGCCGTGCAAAGCTTGTCCAGCACCACCACATCAGCCGGGAAGCGCTCTCGGTACGCGAGCACATGACGATCGTGCTGCGAACCCTGCAGGACCGCCGATTTGCCGAGTTCCAGGAAATGTTCGATGCCAGCCGCGGGTTGCCGGTGGTCATCGTGACCTTCATTGCACTGCTCGAGCTGGCCAAGGAATCACTGATCGAAATCACGCAGGCCGAGGCCTTCGCCCCGATCTACGTGAGGCTCGCCTACATCCCGAGCTGAGCCATGGGCTTGGTCCGACTGGCCGATGCGCCGCTGCGCGGACTCAACACCTTCGGCATCGATGCGCGCGCCCGGGTACTCTGGCGGCTCGAATCCCTCGACGATCTGCCGCTACTGCACCAGGCACTGCGCGACGATGCACGAAGCGGGCATCCACAACCACCGCTCGTCCTGGGCGGCGGCAGCAATCTGCTGATTGCCGACGATCCGCAGCAGCCGATTGTGCAAATGGCGCTGCGAGGCATCCGGATCGTGGCCGACGATGGCAGGTGGGTGATCGTGCAGGCCGCAGCCGGCGAAGCCTGGGACCCGCTGGTGCGCTGGACGCTGTCGCAGGGGCTGGCGGGTCTCGAAAATCTCGCACTCATCCCCGGAACGGTCGGGGCCGCACCGATCCAGAATATCGGAGCCTATGGCGTCGAATTGCGCGATTGCTTCGAATCGCTCGACGCAATCAATCTCGGCAGCGGCGCCGCCCGATCATTCAGCGCCGACGACTGCGCCTTTGGCTATCGCGACAGCGTCTTCAAACATGCCGACGGCGCAGACTGGCTGGTGACCGCGGTGCGCTTGCGACTGTCGCGCACCCCCGATCTGAAGCTCGACTATGGCGAGATACGCGCCGAACTGACCGAGGCACACATCGTCGCGCCGACACCGACCGATGTGGCCGATGCAGTCAGCCGTATCAGGCGCCGCAAATTGCCCGACCCGGCGGTTATCGGTAATGCCGGCAGTTTCTTCAAGAACCCGCTGATCGAGCCCGCGCTGGCCGGCGCCCTGTTGGCACGCGAACCGGGGCTGCCCTGCTGGCCATCGGGCGGTCTGGTCAAGGTCTCGGCCGCCTGGATGATCGAGCGCTGCGGCTTCAAGGGAATGCGGATCGGTGATGCCGGTGTGCATGAGCGCCACGCGCTGGTCCTGGTCAACCACGGACACGCCCGCGGCAGCGAGATTCAGGCGCTCGCCAGGCAAATTCGGGACGCTGTCGAGACGCGCTTTGGCATCCGGCTCGAAGCCGAGCCGATGGTGGTTGGCACCGCGCAGCTATAATCGCCGCGCTTGTCCGCACAACACTCCCCACAACCCGCTTTACCCAACACGACACGGGCGATTCGATATGGATGACGACAGCAACGAAAACGGCGGCCTGGTAGCCTGGGTCATTGGACTCGCCGTCACGCTGGCCATTGCCGTCGCGGTGCTCGCCGGAACTGCCGCGTTCCAGAGTGGCCCGGACACCGCGGCGTCCACATCGACATCAGCCGCGGGCATTGCTGCCGCAGCCCCGGGCACAGCCGCCGCGGCAGCAGCCCCTACCGCCGGCGCGTCCTTCATTGCCCCGGGCACCGTAACCGCGGCAGCGCCGCTTCTGGCCCGTGTGCTCTTCGATACCGGCGTCTCGACACTACCCGCCGATGCCGCCAGGACGCTGGCGCCTGTCATCGAGGCTGCCACGCGCAGCGCCGGTATCCGGCTTGCAGTCTCGGGTTACCACGACAAGACCGGCGACCCCGAGAAGAATGCCGAGCTCGCCAAAGAGCGCGCCATTGCCGTTCGCGATGCACTGGTCGCAGCCGGTGTGTCCCTGGAACGCGTCGAATTGAGCAAACCTCGGGTCACAGAAGGCGGCACCGACAATACGCTGGCCCGGCGCGTCGATATCACCGGCGAATAATCACCCTGCCGGTCACGCACCAAGCCGACCGGGACTGCCTCGGTCGATAGCCTTTCATCGAACGTCTCTGCGAGGGGATCCCAGAGATGCCCGGCATCCGCGCTCGAGCGAAATCAATTGCGTCATTTTCGACACAAGAATCCAGTTGGCCTATAGTGCCGTGATGAACTAGTAAACGGACCAGAACCATGCGCAGCCTGTCCCTGAATCCCCTCTTGTGCCTGGTCGCTGCCACCCTGGTGGCCGGTTGCGACCGGGCGGCAGAAATACCGACAAAGACACCAGCCTCCGTGGCACAGCCGCCGGCACCGGCCGAGCCGGCTGCAGCAGCCTCAACCAAGCCGGCGGTCGAGGAGCCGCAGACTGTGCAGTTGGGTGGCACAGCCACCGGCGCCGGCAGCCAGTCGGTCGATCTTGGTGATGTGCAGCCGGCCGACCCGAGCAAGTTCCACAAGGAGCCCGGCTACTCGCCTTACGCAGGGCGCAAATACCCCGATCGTCCCTACTTCGGCGACCAGCATGTGCATACCGGTTGGTCGGCCGACGCCGGCGGCTCAGGCACCACGCTCGGACCCGAAGAAGCTACGCGCTTTGCGCGCGGTGAGCAGGTGATATCGACCAGCGGCCAGCCGGTCAGGCTGGGCACACCGCTCGACTGGGTGGTGATCAGCGACCACTCGGACGGCATGGGCGTGATCGCCGAGATCAAGGGCGGCAATGCCGAGATGATGACCGATACGACCATCAAGCGCTGGCACGACATGTTTGCCGCCAGCCCCGCCGAGGCAATGAAGGCGACGATGGAGCTGATCAACGCGCAGTCGAACAAGAAGCTGCCGCCGCTGGTGATGGACCCCAAGTTCGCAAAGAGCGTCTGGCTGAAGAACACGGCCATCGCGGAGAAGTACAACGAGCCCGGGCGTTTCACGACGCTGATCGGCTACGAGTGGACCTCCAACGCTGGCGGTGGCGACAACCTGCATCGAAATGTGATCTATCGCGACGGCAAGGACAAGGCCGACCGCGTGCTGCCCTTCACCACTTTCCAGAGCGAAAACCCCGAGGACCTGTGGAAGTGGATGTCCGAATGGGAAAAAACCGTCGGCGGCAAGCTGATGGCCATCGGGCACAACGGCAACCTGTCCAACGGGCGCATGTTCGAGATGACTACTTTTGCCGGTGGGCCGCTGACCAAGGCCTGGGCCGAGGAGCGCCAGAAGTGGGAGCCGCTGTTCGAGGCCATCCAGATGAAGGGCCAGAGCGAGTCGCACCCATCGCTGTCGGTGACCGACGAGTTCGCGAAGAACTATGAGCTCTGGGATCGCGGCAATCTCGTGCTTGTGCCGAAGAAGCCGGGCATGATCCAGAATGAGTACCTGCGCGAGGCGCTGAAAAACGGCATCAAGGTCGAGCAGGACCTGGGCACCAACCCGTTCAAATACGGCATGGCTGGCGGCACCGACACGCACAACGGTCTGTCGGCGTCCGAGGAAGACAACTTTTTCGCCAAGTTCCCAAGCGCCGAGCCACGCGCCGACCGCTGGAGCGAAGACGCGATGAAGTTCGGCGACCGCGTCATCAAGGGCTGGGAGATGACAGGCGCCGGGCGCACTGCAGTTTGGGCCACCGGCAATACCCGCGCCGAACTGTGGGACGCTATGAAGCGGCGCGAGACCTACGCCACCAGCGGTCCGCACATGGTGGTGCGCTTCTTCGGTGGCTACGACTTCAGCGCCGCCGACATCTCCCGCTCGCCGGCGGTGGCGGGTTATACCAAGGGCGTGCCAATGGGCGCGCAGATGCCGGCGGCGCCCGCAGGCAAGGCGCCGACCTTCCTGGTGGCCGCGTTGAAGGACCCCAAGACCGGCAACCTCGACCGCATCCAGGTCATCAAGGGCTGGGTCGACAAGGCCGGCAAGACCCACGAGAAAATCTTTGACGTGGTGTGGAGCGATGCGCAGCGACGCAAGATCGTGGGCGGCAAGCTCACGCCGGTCGGCAATACGGTCGATGTGGCGCGTGCCACCTGGACCAACAGCATCGGCGCACCCGAACTGATCGGTGTATGGAAGGATCCGGAGTTCGACCCGACGGTGCGCGCCTTCTATTACCTGCGCGTGCTTGAAATTCCGACGCCGCGCTGGACGGCTTACGACGCGGCCTACTTCAAGGTGAAGATGGACCCGAACGTGCCGATGATCACTCAGGAACGCGCGTTCACCTCGCCGATCTGGTACTCGCCGATTTGATCGCTCTTCGATTGAATAACACGCGAGGCTGCAGCGCTGGCGGATCAGGCGCCGCAGGCGAAGACAGCTCGTTTATCTGCAAGCGCATCAGGGAGAACGACACATGAACCAGCCAAGACTCAATCTGCGTCTCGCTGCCAGCGTTTGTTCTGTACTGATCGCGGGCTGCAGCAAGAAGGAAGCTCCCGTCGCGTTGGCACCGCCGGCAGCCACGGTGGCGCCCACTGAAGTGGCAGCCAGCCTGCCACCGCCGAACCCCGAGAACAACGTTTACTTCGGCGCAGTCCATGTGCACACCGGCTGGTCGTTCGACGCGTTCACCAACGGTTCCAAGACCACACCGTCGGATGCCTACGCCTGGGCTCAGGGTAAGGCGATCACCGGCAGCGGCGGGCCGGAGATTCAGCTCAAGACCCCGCTCGACTTCTACATGGTGTCCGACCATGCGGAGTTCATGGGCGTTTTCAACCAGATGGCCAACCCCGACAGCCCCTTGAGCAAGACGGAACTCGCCAAGGGTGTGACCTCGCCCGATGCCAATGTGCGCATACAGACCTTCGCCGGCATCCTGCGCGACATGAGCGCAGGCAAGCGCGACCCGCAGTTGACCGACCCGGCACTCGCGCGCTCGGTGTGGTCCCAGATCGTCAAGGCTGCAGACGCCAGCTACACGCCCGGCAAGTTCACCACCTTCGCAGGCTTTGAATGGACCTCGAATCCGCAACAGCGCAACCTGCATCGTGTCGTCGTCTTTCGCGACACCGCAAAGTTGCCTGACCTGGTGCTCTCGGCACTCGATTCAGACGATCCCGAGGTGTTGTGGAAGTGGATGAGCGATCAGCGCGCAAAGGGTTCGACGCTGTTTGCAATTCCGCACAACGGCAATGCCAGCGACGGGCGCATGTTCGAGACGGTGAAGTTCGACGGCAAGCCAATCGATGCGGCCTACAACAAGACACGTGCCGAGAACGAACCGCTGTACGAAATCACCCAGATCAAGGGCACCTCGGAAACCCATCCGTCGCTGTCGCCGACCGATGAGTTCGCCAGCTTCGAGATGTGGGATTACACGCTGTCGGCCGATTTCCAGCGGCCGACGCATCGCAAGGGCAGCTTCGCACGCAAGGCCTTGCTTGATGGCATGAGCCAGTCGGCCACCGGCGCCGGCAACCCGTTCAAATACGGCTTCATTGGCGACACTGACACGCACAACGCTGCGGCCAGCCACGAGGAGTTCAACTTCACCGGCAAGTTCGCCTTCGAGAACAATGCCAAGGAGCGGCTGACCGGCGTGCCAGGTTCGCCAGCGGGCCAGATCCAGCAGATACAGGAATTCAGCTCGGGGGGGCTGGCCGGCGTCTGGGCCGCCCAGAACACGCGCGAGGCGATCTTCGATGCGATGCAGCGCAAGGAGACCTTTGCAACCTCGGGCCCGATGATCAAGGTGCGCTTCTTCGGAAGCTTCGATCTTGCGGTCGATGACGTGAAGAGCCCCGACTTCGTCAAGCTTGCTTATGCCAAGGGCGTGCCGATGGGCGGCGACCTGAAGCCCGGGGCAGGCAAAGCGCCGACCTTCCTGGTCATGGCGTCGAAGGACCCCAAGAGTGGCAACCTCGACCGGATCCAGATCGTCAAGGGGTGGCTCGATGCGGCCGGCAAGCAGCACGAGAAAATTTACGATGTCGCCTGGTCGGGTGACCGCAAGATCGGCGCCAATGGCAAGTTGCCCGCACTCGGCAGTACGGTCGATCTGAAGACCGCAACCTACACCGATGCGACCGGTACTGCGCAACTGGCCTCCGGCTGGACCGATCCTGATTTCAAGCCCGGCGAGCGCGCCTTCTACTACGCCCGCGTACTTGAGATCCCGACCCCACGCTGGAACACTTATGACGCGGTGCGCCAGAACATGGCGCCGCTGACCAAGGTGCCGGCAACCCTTCAGGAGCGCGCCTGGAGTTCACCCATCTGGTACTCGCCCAGCTGAGCTCCCATGGGTCGTCGATCGACCCATGACTGCCGCGGCAAGGCCTGGTGCCTGCCGCATTTCCTTGTATGGAGCCTGGTTTGCGATTCAAACCGCTGCTTAGAGAGCCGGTCCTGCATTTTCTGTTGATCGGCCTGCTGCTGTTCGTGGCCTATGGTTGGCTGACTCCGGCTGCCAGGTCCGGCGAACGCATCGTCGTCACGCAGCCCATGGTTGACGGCATGGCCCTCGAATACCGCACGCGCTGGAGCCGCCCACCAAGCGAGCAGGAGCTGGCCAGGCTGGTCGACGCCTATGTGCGCGACGAGATCCTCTACCGCGAGGGGGTCGCGCTGGGGCTTGACCGCGACGACCCGGTGGTCAAGCGGCGCGTGCGGCAAAAGCTCGAGGTGATTGCCGAGGAACAACTGGCGCGCGAAGCCCCCACCGATGCGGATCTCGCCGCCTATCTGCAGAAGAACGCCAAGCGCTTCACCCAGCCGGGCACGGTCAGCTTCGAGCAGATCTTCTTCGATGCCGCGACACCGGCCGCTCAGATTGAGGCAGCGCGCGCAGCCGCACTGCGCGGCAGCGACCCTGCGCGGCTCGGACAGCCGACGATGTTGCCACCAGGCGTCAGCAATGCCCGGGGCGATCTGGTGACACGCGACTTCGGTCTCGAGTTCGCGGCCGAACTCGAGAAACTGCCGCTCGACACCTGGGTCGGCCCGGTAGCGTCGGCCTTTGGCCAGCATCTGGTGCGAGTGAGTTCGCGCACCGCCGCACTGCTCCCGCCTCTGGCTGACATTCGCGCAGCGGTTGCACGCGAATGGGAGAGCGAGCGACGCACCGCCTCACTGGCCGAGAACGACAAGGCATTGCGCCAACGCTACGAGGTGGTCATCGACGCCAAGCTGTCGACATCGGCCGCCGTCCGATGAGCCCCTGGATTCGCCGGCTAGGCGCGCTCCTTCTGCTGGGGATCAGCCTGGCGCTGCCGGCCGCGGCGGACGAGTTCCGCCCTGCCTATCTGCAATTGCGCCAGGTCGACGCGACCACCTATGACGTACTGTGGAAGCTGCCTGCGCTGGACGAAAGCACCACGCTGAAGCTTCGCCCGCAGTTCCCGCCCGGCGCGCAGGTGATCACGCCACCGAGCAGCAGCTATGCCGCCGGTACGGCCGTGCAGCGCTGGCGAATGAAGATCGATGGCGGACTCACCGGCAAATCCATCGAGTTCCCCAATCTGGCCGCCACCCGCATCGACGTGCTGGTGCGTGTGGAGCGCAGCGACGGCACGGCTCAGGTGGGACGTGTGCTGCCGCTTGCGCCCGGTTTTGTGGTCACCGCCAGCCCGGGCGCCTTCGAGGTGGCTCAGACTTACACCGTGCTCGGCATCGAGCACATCCTGACCGGCTTCGACCACCTGCTGTTCGTTCTGGCGCTGCTGCTCCTGGTGCAAGGCACACGCCGGCTGATCGCCACCATTTCCGCGTTCACCGTGGCGCACAGCCTGACTCTGTTTGCTGCCACGCTGGGCTGGCTGAACCTGCCCGGCCCGCCGGTGGAGGCGGTGATCGCGCTGTCGATCGTCTTTCTCGCCGGCGAGATCGTGCATGCGCGCCAGGGCCGCCCCGGGCTGACGCAGCGCAGGCCCTGGATCGTAGCCTTCAGCTTCGGACTGCTGCACGGCCTGGGCTTTGCCGGTGCGCTGGCCGAAGTGGGGCTGCCGCCGCTGTCAATCCCGACGGCTCTGCTGTTCTTCAATGTCGGCGTCGAGATCGGCCAGTTGATCTTCATTGCGATGGTGCTTGGCGCGATTGCCATTGGACGCCACATCACGCGTCGCCTGAAGTTCGACGCGCCGTCCTGGTGGTGGCGTGTGCCGCCCTACGCCATCGGGGGCATCGCCAGCTTCTGGGTAGTGCAGCGTGTCGCGGCGTTCTGAGCAGCCTGCACAGATTCATCAGGGGGCCGCTTGCCCGAGGTGAAGACTCCGTTATCCAACAGCGGCAGACTCGCTCTCCAGGTACCGGTCAGGCTCTGTGGCGCGCAGGATCTCGTTCAGAACAGACGTGGCGTAAGTCCCGGCGGGCAAAGAGAAGGCGAGCACCAGTTGATCGGCTTGCAGCCATTTCCATGACATATCCGCCGGGCTCGCCACCAGAGCGCGGCGCTCCTGATCCAGGCCGGCATATTCCAACCCTTCGCATAATTTGGCGTGACGTTCGGCCACACCATTTTCCAGGGCCCGGGCCTGATCGGTGGTGATCACGCGGCCGCGTCCCCAAAGCGGTCCGGTGGGCTGGCCTGCCTCGTCCATCACGTCACCGGGCAGGGTCTTGCCCCAGAGCCCCTGCCGAATTCGCAGCGCCAGCAATTCATTGAAGACGAAGGAGCGGACCGCCGACAGATAAATGCCCTTCTTTTTCGGACTGTGCACGCGGATCTGGCGCGCCAGCATGGCCAGTCCCTGCGTCACGTTCGCGCCGCCGTGTCCGAAACGCTGAGCGCCGAAGTAATTCGGCACGCCATCTGACGCAACCGCCTTGAGATTGAACTCGATGGCGTCGCGCTCACCGGTCACGTCACGCAGCACGATGCTGAATCGGTTGCCCTGCAAATCGCCGGGGCGCAGCTTTTTCACGTGGCGGCTCTGGCTCAGTACCTTGAACTCCGGATGCTGAAGCTGGGTCAGGTCGGGCGTCTCGCCCTTCGGCAGATAGATGCTGAACCACTGACGGGTGATGGCGTAGCGATCCTTGAGACCGGCATAGCCTACGTCCACTTCCTTGACCCCGGCGGCCTCGGCCAGCTGCTGAGCGACGAAGGCGGTGTTGGCGCCATTCTTTTCGATGTCCAGCCAGAGGTGTTCTCCCTCGCCGGAGGGTGGCTGCAGCGGCAGCTCGGTCACGATGAAATCCTCGTTGAGGCGTTTCAGAGTGGCGCTGGCGCCGCTGGCCGGATAAGCAGTGGGCCACTGCGGCAAGGTCGTGTATTGAGCGTCGTTCATGCGCGATCTGACGGCACCAGCTGCAGATCGGGACGGGCTGTCCGGTCGACCAGGGGCAGTTCAGACAATGATTATCTCTCTGCCCACCTGTCGGGACGAGCGCCAGCCGATGTGACGCTCAGCCCCCAATCGTCATTGCCGCCCTTCGGTTGCCCTGGATAAGTGCTGCAAATGAAAGCGCCGTTCGCTCCAATCCAGATCGTCAATCCTCTTCTGACAGCAGCCTCACTCGAAACAGGAAACCCGCGACGGCGGCTCCAATCAACGGCGCCACGATAAAGAGCCAGAGTTGGTCGAGCGCTTTGCCGCCCACCAACAACGCGGGGCCAAGGCTGCGTGCGGGGTTAACCGAAACGCCAGTGACGTTGATGCCGACGATATGGATCACCGCAAGGGTCAAGCCGATGGCCAAACCAGCCAAGTGGGCCGGTGCGCCTCTCTGAGTCACTCCCAGAATCGTGACAAGAAACAGGAAAGTTGCGACAACTTCGAATACAAAAGCCGACAGGAAATTGTATTCACCAAGATAGCCCACGCCCCAGCCATTGGCGCCTAGACCGCCATTCCAGCCTGAGGCCTTTCCCGACATGATCAGCCAGAGCAGTGCCGCGCCAGCGATGGCGCCGAGGCATTGGGCGATCACATAGGTGACCAATTCGCTGGCGGACATTCGCCCTGCGACGAAAGCTCCGAAGCTGACAGCCGGATTGACGTGGCAACCGGAGACTGGGCCGATGCCGTAGGCCATGGCGACGATGGCCAGACCGAAGGCCAACGCGATGCCGAGTACACCGACTGTGGTTGCACCAACAGCAGGCCCGGCAATGACTGCCGCGCCACAGCCAAACAGTACGAGCGTGAACGTACCAATGAATTCCGCGACTGCTTTTTTCATCAACGATCCTTGAAAAGAAATTTTTTTATAGCGCCATATTATATCGATATCTCGATATCGCCAACCAACTTGCCCACTGGTGGGGGGGGGGGCGTGTGCCGTCTTCGATTGGTTCGACGGTCAGGTAACAGCTTTGAATGACCCGGCGATCACTGCACGGCGCGCATGTTCTTCGTACGACTTCAACGTTGCTCGCTTGATCGATTTTTGCAGCATTTCACCGGTGACCAGCGTGATCTCGAGCCTGACAGGCCTCTCGTCAGGGCGTCTGAAACCCTATCCGCTTGCCTTCCCCATCAGGGGGTCTTGCCCGGCCACAGGGACTTCAGTTGGCCGAACGCGGGCCCGATGACGTTGCTGGCAATGGGTGCGACCAGCGCGCCAACGGCAAGGCCAAGCACTGCATCGATGGCGGCCCGCACCACCCAGGCGACAAGACCCGGGGCCAGCGGCGTGGCTGCACGGGCAGCGTCAGTGAGGCCTTGAACCCACATCTCCGGCGCTTTCAGGCCCAATTCATACGCGCCATGGATGACGATGTGGCCGCCGACCCAGAGCATCGCCACCATGCCCACGGCGCTGAGCACCTTCAGAAACACCGGCATGCCCAGCACGATGCTGCGGCCCACGGCCCGCACGGCCCCATGCCCGGTGCGGGCCAGCAAGGCGCCGAAATCGTCAGCCTTCACGATCAGTGCAACCGCGCCATAAACCCCGACCGTCATGCCCAAACCCACCAGCCCGAGCACTACCGCTTGCATCCACAGGGCCAAGCCGGTCAGCGTGGCCAGGGTGATGGCCATGATCTCGGCCGACAAGATGAAATCGGTACGGATGGCGCTGCCGATGCGTTCGTTTTCCAGGTCCTGAGGCGCCTTGACTTCGCCGCTGTCGGACAAGCCATCGCCGTCGGCACCGGCAGCAGTTCCATGGTGGCCCAGGCCAAACAGGTCAGCCACCTTGTGCCAGCCCTCAAGGCACAAAAACGCCCCACCCAGCATCAGCAGCGGCGTGATCGCCCAGGGCGCAAAAAAGCCCAGCAGCAATGCGCCCGGCAGCAGAAAGAGCAGCTTGTTCTTCAGCGATCCGACGGCGATCTTGCCGATGATGGGCAGTTCGCGGTCGGCAGCAAACCCCACCACATAGCGCGGCGTGACCGCCGCGTCGTCGATGACGATGCCAGCGGCTTTTGACACCGCTTTCGAACTCGCCTTGGCCGCTTGTGCAGCGGCATCGTCCAGCGAGGCCGCTGCCAGTTTGGCAATGGCGGCCACATCGTCCAACAGTGCAATCAGACCCGAGCTCACGGTGGCGTTCCTGCAGTCGACAAGCCGGCATCATCGCCGATAAAGACGTCTTGCCGAAAAGGGCGGTGCTGGCGATTTCAAACGACATCAGACAGGCCCCTGCCGACATCCGGCAATTGGCGCACAGCGAGGTCGGACGGAAAAACAGCCACAAGAGATCGAAACCGGCCCAGGAAGGTGCCGCAAGGTGACGGGTGGAGTCGGCCGATTCGGCCAGTCATTGTCGAGCGCCCTTTCCGGGTCGCTGTGGACGTCTTGCAACAACGGCCAGGAGCGGTCGTTCAGACACGTCCGGAATCGGGTGGGCTGGCCGGCAGATCAGTGATACAGGCGCTCGAGCAACCCCTGACTGGTTTACAAGGACGCCGAAAGTATCTACTATGTAGATACTTAGTTCTGGAGGCAGGATGATGGCCAAGTTAGCCCGGATCTTCTCGCACGGTGGCAGTCAAGCAGTGCGCCTGCCCGCCGAGTTCCGATTCACCGACGTGGACGCCGTCTACGTGCGGCGCAACCTTGCCGGTGACGTGGTCCTTTCGCGGCATGCGCCGCAGCCCTACGCCTCTTACATGGCCACGCGCAACTCGCTTGGGGCACTTCCGGACACCTTTTTGTCGCCCAACGAGCGCGACCAGCGGACTGAAGACCGCGACCCATTCGCCGA
>Ga0114979_10001234_pt1 | contig 17143 bp, 15 predicted proteins | sample S_140625_EF_Meta_FD_87315 | JGI IMG/M metagenome (GOLD analysis project Ga0114979, IMG submission 87315) | Freshwater microbial communities from Lake Simoncouche, Canada to study carbon cycling - S_140625_EF_MetaG | ecosystem: Environmental > Aquatic > Freshwater > Lake | place: Lake...
CCGCCCACCTCGTTTGCCGGCTGGTACGCGTAGTCGAATTCCAGGTGCGGCCAGCGCACCAGCTTGGGGAAGAGCGCCATCTGCACCGCGCGCGCCTGCGAGAGCTCGCGCCGCATCGAGAAGAAGCCCTTCGTCACCATGCGCCGGTCGAAGCGCCGCCGGTGCGTGCGGAGCCGCCACCAGTTGATGAGGAGGCCCGGCACCAGCATCAGCGGGGCCAGCGCAAGCATCCCCACCACGGCCGCCGTGTCGGCCTGCCCGGCGATCTTCAGGATGATGAGCTCCAGGATGAACATCGATGCCAGCGGGTACATGGGCCGCAGGCTCTCGCGCGGGCTCCACGGCAGGAAGATGCTGGGCAGGATGTGCAGGACGAAGATGGTCGAGAGCCCGCTGGCCCCGCGCGGGCCCATCTGCGCGGGGAACAGGAGGTGCATCGCCAGGTCCGCGCCGAAGGTGATGGCGCCGATCTCGAGGATGAACCAGTTGGTGGCGCGCAGCGTCTGCTCGCGCGACTCCAGCTTGGGGCGCACGGCAATGAACGCGCGCGCCGCCACGGCCAGCACCAGGATGGTGGCGAGGATCGTGAACGTCAGGAACTCGGGCGCGTTCTCGCGCAGCGCCTCGAGCGCATCGGTGTCCTGCGGATCGATGCCTGCTGCGGGGTCGGCGCCCTGCGTCATCCGGAAGAAGAGCAGTCCGCCGATGGCGAACAGCAGCGCGATCAGCTCGTAGACGATCGTCGCGCCCAGCATCCAGCCGAAGCGGCGGCGGAGCCACGCTTCCATCTCCCGTTCGTACTCGGCCTTGAAGAGGGTCCCTTCCGTGGGTTCCGGCATGGGTGCAGGGTACTGGCCGTTGCGCCGAAAAACACGCAGGGCCCGCCAATCGACGGGCCCTGCGGAAATCTCACTTGCGGTTCGCGATTACTGCTTCGCGAGCACTTCCTGCTTGAGGCGCTCCGGCATCTGCCGGTAGGTCAGCGGCTCCATGCTGGCGGCCGCGCGGCCCTGCGTCATCGAGCGCAGCGCGGTGGTGTAGCCGAACAGCTCGCTCAGGGGCATTTCGGCAGTGATCTGGCGCGTGTTGCCGCGCATCTCGCTGTCGATGATCTGCCCGCGGCGGCTGGCCACGTCGCCCGAGACGTTTCCGAAGAACTCGTCGGGGGTGGTGATGACCACCTTCATGATGGGCTCCAGGAGCGCCGGGCCGGCCTTGGTGAACGCCTCGCGGAAGGCGAGGGCGCCGGCCTGCTCGAACGCGATCTGGTTCGAGTCGACGTCGTGGTACGAGCCGAACACCAGCTGCACGCGGCAGTTGATGACCGGGAAGCCGCCGATGACGCCGCTCGCGGCAGCCTGGCGGATGCCGTACTCGACGCTCGGGATGAACTCGCGCGGGATGGCGCCGCCCTGGACCTTGTCCTCGAAGACGATGCCGTTCTCCATCTCGAGCTCCTCCGCCGCAGCTTCCTCCGGCGTGATCGGCATGATGGTGACGACGGCGTCGCCGTACTGGCCGCGGCCGCCGGACTGCTTCTTGAACAGGCCACGGACGTCCTTGGCGGTGCCGGTGATCGTCTCGCGGTAGCTGACGCGCGGCTTGCCGACGTTGACGCCGATCTTCATGTCGCGCACGAGCTTGTTCTTGATGATCTCCAGGTGGAGCTCGCCCATGCCGCTGATGATCGTCTCGCCGGTCTCGTCGTTGTAGTTCGAGCGGAAGGACGGGTCCTCGCGACGGATGGTGGTGAGCGCCTCGCCCAGCTTCTTCTTGTCGTCGGCCGTCTGCGGCTCGATCGACATGCTGATCACGGGCTCCGGGAACGTCATGCGCTCGAGGATGATCGGGTCATCCTGGTCGCACAGCGTGTCGCCGGTGAAGGAGTCCTTCAGGCCGACCACCGCCACGATCTGGCCGGGGCCGGTCGTGTCGAGGGCGGTGCGGTTCTGCGCGTGCATCTCGTAGAGGCGGGACACGTTCTCGCGCTTGCCGTTGCCGGGGTTGAGGACGCGCATGCCCTTCTCGAGCTTGCCCGAGTAGACGCGGATGTAGGTGAGCGTTCCGGCCACGTCGGCCACCACCTTGAACACCAGCGCGCTGAAGGGCGCGGTGTCGGTGTGCGGACGGCTGAGCTTGACCGAGGGATCCTTCGGGTCGACGCCTTCGACGTCCGGGCACTCCGTGGGGTTCGGGAGGTACTGGATGACGGAGTCGAGGATGCGCTGCACGCCCACGTACTTGAGCGCGGAGCCGCACAGCACCGGGAACACCTTGAGCGCGCAGACGCTCTTGCGGAGCGAGGCCTTGAGCTCGGGCACGGTGATGGTGGCCGGGTCGGTGAGGAACTTCTCGGCGAGGTCGTCGTCGAGCTCGCAGATCTTCTCGACCATCTCCTGGCGCCAGATCTCGGCGGAGTCGCGGAGGTCGGCGGGGATCTCCTCCTCGCGGATGTTGGTGCCCTGGTCCTCGGCGGTCCAGTAGAGGGCCTTCATGTCCATCAGGTCGATGATGCCCTTGAAGTCGTTGCCGAAGCCGATCGGGATCTGGATGGCCACGGCGTTGGCGCCGAGGCGGGCGCGGATCGACTTGAAGCTGTAGTCGAAGTCGGCGCCGAGCTTGTCCATCTTGTTGATGAGGCACATGCGCGGAACGCCGTAGCGGTCGGCCTGGCGCCACACGGTCTCGGACTGCGCTTCCACGCCTTCCTTGCCGTCGAACACGGCGACCGCGCCGTCGAGGACGCGCAGCGAGCGCTCCACCTCGATGGTGAAGTCCACGTGGCCCGGGGTATCGATCAGGTTGATCTTGTAGTCAACGCCGTTGAACGTCCACGGGCAGGTGGTGGCGGCGCTCTGGATGGTGATGCCGCGCTCCTGCTCTTCCTGCAGGCTGTCCATGGTGGCGGTGCCTTCGTGCACTTCGCCGACCTTGTGGATCTTGCCCGTGTAGAAGAGGATGCGCTCGGTGACGGTGGTCTTGCCGGCGTCGATGTGGGCGCAGATGCCGATGTTGCGAACCTTGCTGAGGTCGATTGCCATGGTGCTTTGTTCCGTGGAAGTGGGCGAAAAACGTTAGATCGGGGAGGATATCGAACCCCGGCGTGTGCCACAAGCGCAAAGTCAGGATTGCGTTATCGGCGGCAAGTGTTGTGGAACGGGGCGGTTGCGCGCGGAGGGCCGCGCGCAACCACGGTTGGCCCGTCAGCGCGTGCGAACCAGCGTTTCCTGCGCAATCCCGAGCGCCTGCGCGGCCGGGGCCACCTGTTCCATCCAGCGCCGGCCGTCCTGGACGTATCCGGCGGTGGGCTTGAGTTCCGGCACGTGCCGTGCGAAGAACGCGTTCATCCGCCGCATGTGGAGCTCGCGGGTGAGCTTGGCGGCCATGGAGGCGAGGGCGATGGGGAGGTGTCGTTCCTCGCCGCCCATCTCGAAGCTGAGGGTGATGGCGTGGGGAGCGCGGCCGGCGCCGGTCGCGAACTCCAGGCGGTAGCGCGAGCATGCGTCGGATTCGTCCAGCACGCGGATGCGCGCGTCGGGGAAGCTCGATTGGAGCGGCTCGCGGTACGCGGTGCGGCCGCCCTGGCGGTCGAGGGCGATCCACGCGTCCATGCCGCGGGCGAGCGCGGCGCGGCGCACTGCCTCGGCGTGCAGCATGGCGGCCATGAAGTTGATGGTGGCCTTGTTGGCCACGCGGTCTGCCTGCGCGTTGAACTCGCGCGCGTCGATGGCGCGGACGCGGAGCGCGGCGAACTCGGCGCCGGACTTCGTGAGCGTGGCGCGCAGCATGGCGCCCGCGATGCGGAGCGAGGCGGCGTCGTTCCCAAGGGGCAGGGGCAGGGCGTCCGCGTTCCACGGATCACCCGCAGGCGGCGCGGCAGGCGCGGCGCCGAGCGCGGCCAGGAGCGTCCCGTCCGCGTCCCACTCGGCCGGCGCGCCGGGCATGGCCGAAGCAAAGGCATGCACGCCGCGCTCGAGGTGCCGCAGCGGATGGCCGGCGGATTCCTTCGAGCCCTTCAGCTTCTTGCTGTCCTCGATGGCAATGCGCCGCCGCTTGTCGTTGGTGGCCCGGCAGACCGCGCCCGAGAGCAGCTTCCACAGGCACGGCGGCGTGGCGTCCGCCGCGGCTTCCGCGCCGGGCAGCACGAACGCCGCGCAGCCCACGCACAGCGGGCCAAGCAGCGGGCCGTAGCCGGCTTCGTCGATGCCTGCGTAGAGGAGCGGCATGGGGGGAGGGTACGGGGAGGTGCGGGAGTGCTGAAACGGGTTCCCCGGGGCGAGGAAAGGGGCTCTGGACGCTTGGGACGGGCCTTGTGGCATTACCTAGGGAAACTTGGGAGAGTTGCTGATGGTCGGCGCCTCCCGATCTCGTTCTTGCGGTTGCCCTCGCACGCGGTGTCGCGAGTCGTGGGCTTGCTCGACACCTCGCCCATGCAGGGCGCGGAACGTTTTTCATCCGAAGGTTCATCCCATGCGCAGTTCCATGTTCGCCTCTCTGTCAGCCCTGTCCGCAATGTCTGCCTTCGCGTGCGCCCCCGTCGCGTACGCGGGCATCACTGCGCTCGCAAGCCAGTCGCAGGCCTACATCGGGATCGGTAGCGGATCCGTCTATGGCACTCCCCGGACGGGCGACACCTACCTGTTCAACAGCGAAGGCGGAGCAACGTTCAGCGCATTCACCACGGACGGCATTGGCCTCTACATGACGGAACTTGCGTCTGGCTCCGCCGCGCAGTTCCAGTTGCTCCAGGGATTTCAGTCCACCGACGCATTCGTGATGACGTGGTCTGCCGTCAACTTCGGCGGTGGCAGCAGTCAGCTGCTGATCGCCAAGTTCAACGACTGGACCGCGAGCGGCGGTGGGCAGCAAGTCGGACTGACCCTCGACCTCACGACTACCCCGGGACCCGTGACCCTGGACGCGACGGTCGGCAACGAGTACTACCGGCTCGTCTACCAGAGCTACGGCTACGGCCCGATCTCGCAGCCTGGCCTGCAGCTGATGGATGTCGATTTCACGGCCGCCCCGGCGCCCGGCGCGATCGCGCTGCTCGGAGTGGCTGGGCTGGCGGGCCGTCGTCGGCGCGCCTGAGTTCGTACAACCCATGATCGTCTCGCAGCGGAGGGCAGCATCGAGAGGTGCTGCCCTCCTTGTCTTTCCTGTTGACGACCGAGCCCGTGCGCGCAGATGTCGGTGGTCGGCTCGCACTAACGGATTGCACGGCTTGTTCGGGCGAATCGGCCTGAGCTCGGCGCGACGCAGTGCCCCGTCCGCCACTCCGGGTAATTTGCCCGAATGCCCCGCGTCCTCCTCGCCATGTCGGGCGGAGTCGATTCCTCCGTCGCCGCCGCGCTCCTGCAGCGGGCTGGTCATGACGTGGTGGGCGTGTTCATGCGCCTGGGGAGCCCGGGCGAGACGTTCGACGAGCTGGAGCGCGCGGACCAGTGTGCGGTGCCGGGGGCGGGCGGCGCGGGCGTTTCGCTGAAGATCGGCCACCAGGGCTGCTGCTCCATCAACGACGCGGCCGATGCCCGGCTGGTGGCTGCGAAGCTCGGCATTCCCTTCTACGTGGTGAACTTCAAGAAGGACTTCGGACGGATCATCGACTACTTCGTTGGCGAGTACAACGCCGGCCGCACGCCGAACCCGTGCGTGCGCTGCAACGACTGGCTGAAGTTCGGCAAGCTGCACGACTACGCGGAGCAGATCGACGCGCAGTTCGTGGCAAGCGGGCACTACGCGCGCGTGGAGCCGGATGACGCCGGCGGCTTCGCGCTGCGGCGAGGCGTGGACCTCGACAAGGACCAGAGCTACGTGCTCTTCGGCGCGCCGCGCGAGCGGTTGGCGCGGATGCTGCTGCCGATCGGCGGCATGCGCAAGCCCGCGGTGCGCGCGCTGGCCGAGGAGCTGGGGCTTCCGGTCTTCGGCAAGCCGGACTCGCAGGAGATCTGCTTCGTGCCGGACAACGACTACGCCGGCCTGGTGGCGCGGCGCACGCCCGAGGCGGTGCGGCCCGGCACCATCGTGGACCTCTCCGGGCAGATCCTCGGCGAGCATCCGGGGCACCAGCACTTCACCGTGGGCCAGCGCAAGGGCGTGCGCGTGGCCGTGGGCGAGCCGGTCTACGTGGTGCGGAAGGATGCCGCCACCAACACCGTGACCGTGGGCCCGCGCGAGGCGCTTCTCTCGGAGGGCTGCATGGCCGCCGACTGCAACTGGCTGGTGGAGCCCCGCGCCGAATGGACGCGTTGCCTGGCCAAGATTCGTTACAACAGCGAGCCGGTTCCGGCGGAGGTTCGGGCAGTGCCGGGCGCGGGCGCGCAGCCCGACATGGAAGTGCGATTCGACGCCGTGCAGCCGGCCGTGGCCCCTGGCCAGGCGGTGGTGTGCTTCGAAGGTGATCGCGTGCTCTGCGGCGGCTGGATCAAGTAGGCGGCGGAAGCGTCCGTCCTCGTTTCGCCGGGCAGAAATGAGGGACAGGCGTCGTTGACACTCACTTCTCCTCGAAACGTTCGATCTCGAATCGACGCCCCTGCGGGAACGAAGCGATCAGGTGCAGCTCGCCTCCGAGCGCTTCGACGTACTTGCGCAGGGTCGAGAGGTACATGTCCGCGGCGTGCTCCAGCTTGGAGACGGTGCCTTGCCCGGTCTCGAGGTTGCCTGCCAGCTCCGCCTGGGTCATGCCCATCGCCTTGCGCACCTCGGTCAACGGCATCGCCGCAAGCGTCGCGGCCACGCGTGCATCGACACGCGCGCGGGCTTCGGGCGGCATCTTCCGCTTGAGTTCCGACCATTTCCGGGCCTTCATCCGATCCGTCCTTCCTTGCGAAGCGTTTCCAGGTGTTCGTTGAACAGACGAGCGGCCGAGGGCGGGGCCGACGTGCCCGAGCACCTCGACATCATGGGCGATGGCCTCCTGCGCGCCAAGGGGCAGGGTGTCCCACCACCGCCCGAACTCGTCCGTGAATTCGATGTCCCATCCATGCTGCATGGCAGTATTCCATAAAAGCGATATGTGTCAAGAAGAATGTTCGCGCAATCGTCTGCCCGTGGAACGGCAGGACCGTTGGTTGGCCGCGCGACCGGCGACCGTAGCCGTGGCCGCGGTTTCGCTGGGGAATCCGGCGGAAGTTCTTGCGGCGGAAGCGCCCGCCCTTGTTTCGCCGGGCAGAAATGAGGGACAGGCGTTCCTGGCACCCATTTCCTAACATCCGCGCTCCATGGCAAACCTCACCATCGACGTTTCGAAGACCCTTGGCGCCGAGGCCGACGGCCTCCTCTCGCACGCCGCGAAGGTCTCCAAGTCCACGCTGCACCTCCCGGGCCCCGACTTCGTCGATCGCTGCTTCGCGCCGACGGACCGCAGCCCGCAGGTGCTCGCGAGCCTGCAGCGCGTCTACGGCCACGGCCGCCTCGGCGGCACCGGCTACATGAGCATCCTGCCGGTCGACCAGGGCATCGAGCACTCGGCCGGCGCGAGCTTTGCCAAGAACCCCGAGTACTTCGACGGCGAGAACATCGTGAAGCTGGCGGTGGAGGGCGGCTGCAACGCGGTGGCCAGCACCTTCGGCGTGCTCGCGAGCGTCAGCCGCAAGTATGCACACCGCATCCCGTTCATGGTGAAGTACAACCACAACGAGCTGCTCACCTACCCGAACGCGGCGTCGCAGATACCCTTCGGCACCGTGCGCGAGGCGTGGAACCTGGGCGCGTGCGCCATCGGCGCCACCATCTACTTCGGCAGCGCCGGCGCCACGCGCGAGATCATGTACGTGGCCGAGGCCTTCGAGGAAGCGCATTCGCTCGGCATGTGCACCTTCCTCTGGTGCTACCTGCGCAACGACGCGTTCAAGACGGGCGGCAAGGACTACCACCTGAGCGCCGACCTCACCGGCCAGGCAAACCACCTGGGCGTCACCATCAAGGCCGACGTCATCAAGCAGAAGCTGCCGGAACTCAACGGCGGCTACGTGGCGCTGGGCACGGGCGGCTCGAGCTACGGCAAGTTCGACAAGCGGATCTACTCGGAGCTTTCGAGCGATCATCCGATCGACCTCTGCCGCTACCAGGTGCTCAACTGCTACGCGGGTCGCGTGGGCCTGATCAATTCCGGCGGCGCGAGCGGTGAGAACGACCTGGCGGATGCGGTGAAGACCGCCGTCATCAACAAGCGCGCCGGCGGCCAGGGCCTGATCTCCGGCCGCAAGGCGTTCCAGCGCCCGATGCCCGAGGGCGTGAAGATCCTGAACGCCATCCAGGACGTGTACCTCGACCCGAAGGTGACGATTGCCTGACGCGCCGGCCGCCGGCTCGGGCGCCCCGCCGCGGTCCGGCGCCGCGGTGCCCGTCGCGCGGTGCCGCTGCCCCCGCTGCGCGTACCCGCTGACCGGGCTCCCCGGCGCTCCCGCGGAGCCCTACGGCGCGACCACCGAGCGCCTGCGCTGCCCGGAGTGCGCGCTCGAGATCCCGCGGGGCGCGCACTGCCTCGTCGGCGGCGCCGCGCCCGACGTGGTCGACCCGAACGGCGGCCGCGGCGTGATGGCGATCGCGATCGGCGCGGTCGTGCTCATCGGCGGCCCGTGGCTCTGCATCATGAGCGTGGTGGTCATTCGCGAGGCGCTGCGCAGCACGACGCTCAAGAACGGCATCCCGATGAGCGCGCTGCAGGGCTGGATGCTCGGCGCGCTGCCGGCGGCGGCAGGCATCGGCGTCGCCGCGTGGTTCCTGTGGCGGCAGTGGCGCGGCGTGGACGGCTCGTCCGGCGAGCGTGCCGGCGCCCGGATGCGGCGGGCGATGGTCGTGCCCGGCGGCGTGCACTTCTGGTCCGGCGAGCCCGGGGCCGACGCGAAGCCGCGCAGCCTCGCCGGCGGCGACATCCGCGATGTGCGCGGGCGCCGGCACATCCCGATGTTCCGCAAGAAGGGCGCGGGCGAGGCGGGCGCGATCGACTTCGTGACGCCGCTCGTGCTGTGGTCGGCAAATGATGCGAAGAACGCGTCGAACATGAGCGACGGGCGCTTCGCCGGCACCATCTGGCTGCTGATGCCGGAGGGCGTGCGGCCCGATTCGCTCGCTCGGCCGCTCGAGCGCACGCTGCGGAGCCCGCCGGAGCATGCGCCGCTGCCCGTCGAGTCGAAGCGAGTGGGCGCGGTCGACACGCCGACGATCGACGGGGATCCGAACCGCCTCGGCGTCCCGGTCGCCGTGACGGCGGGCACCGTCGCCGAGCCACCCACCTGCCCGCGATGCAGCCATCGCCTCGCGTCGGTGCCGGACGGCGCATGGTGGGAACCGCTTCCCGCCGCGGTCACGTGCCCGGAGTGTGGCCTCTCGATGCCGGAAGGCGCGATCGTCATCTCGGGCTTCGCGCACTCCGGCGAGGCGCGCATCAAGGGCGGCTCCCGCGGCTGGGCCGTGATCGCGCTGGGAGTGGCGCTGTCCGTCGCGCTGTTCGCGACGTCGATGGTGCTGATGATCGGGGCCGTTTCGAAGGTGACCGCCGTCGTCGTGCAGATCGTCGGCTTCGCGGCGCTGCCGATCGGGATCGTCGCCGGCACACGCATGATGATGCGCCCGATCGCCCGCCCGCGCGCGCGCTTCCAGCGCAGCACGCAGACGTGGATCGCGGAGCATGGCCGGCTGCGGATCGTGACGCGCGGCAAGCCGCACGCGTCCGTGACCGTGGTGCCGGCAAAGGGCATCTCGCGCGTGACCTTCGGTCAGCAGTTCGCGACGGACAATTCGATTCCCGTGCAGACCGACACGCTGACGGTGCGCGGCACCGCGCGCGAGCTCGGGCTCATGGGCGAAATCCACCTGCACGTGCCGATCCCGGCCGAGGTGGATTGCGACGGGCTGGTGGCCGCGGTCCGCGCGAGGCTCGGGAGCTGATGCCGGCCTAGGACGCGCGGCGTCCGCCGCCCCACGCGAGCTCGCGAATCCGCTGCGCGAGCGCCTCCGCGCCTTGCTCCGGGATCGAGTCGAGCGTGACGCCCGCGAGCTCGCGCGCCGAGCGGTCGCGCGCGACGAGTCGGATGCGTCCGTGGACGGGAATCGCGGCGATCGTCGCGATACGCTCGCCCGGAATGTCGCGGCCGGATTCGCCCGTCGGATTCCCCTTGCGGTCCGCGTGCAGCTCGGTGACGCGGATGCCGCGCGCGCCCACTTCCCAGCGGCAGCGCGCGAACTCACGTACGCGGCTTCGTCGCAGCAGGAAGACGAGGAGCGGCAGGAAGACCGCGACGAAGGCCGCACACCCCGCGAGGGAGAGCGGCATCCACGCCGGCAGGTTGTTTGGAAGCGCCTCGATCACGCGCACGACGGCCATGATCGCGAAGGCAAGCAGCGAGAAGATCGCGATCGCGACCGGCATGCCGATCAGAAATGCCGGGACCATCGCCCGCGCGGGCCAGGGAGGCAGCGCATGCAGCGCGCCCTCGACGACGATGGTCGCCGGTGCGTCCTCCGGCAGCGGGCCGGCTCCCGGGTGCTCGGCATCCGCTGACGCCGCGATGCCGAGGGTTCGGCGCATCCCGCGCGCGATCGCGTCGCCCGCCTCGATGATCGCGAAGGCACGATCCTTGCCGGGTGGGCCGGCGTCCGCACCCGTGTCAACGAAGTTCGCGAACTCCCACATGTCCGCGCGGCGTCCGTCGGAACCGCGGTGCCACGCGGTCACGCTCAGGCAGGCCACCGCACGGTCGCCGACGCGCCAGCGCTTGCCCCTGTCGTACGGGCTTCGTGCGACGATCGACCGGATGTCGGCGGATGCGATGAACTTCCGGGCGGACGGCGGGTCGGCGTCGCTCGGCCCGGACGGCGTTCCATAGAACGTCCGGAGCCCGTCCGGGAGGCACAGCCACCGTACGTCGAACGAGGCTTGCGCACGCCCGTCGTCGGCATCGCGCGGCGTCCATCGTCGCCATGCCCGCCAGGCCACGAGCACGCCGATCGCGAGGAGCGAGGTTCGAATCGCGTTCCATGCAGTGATGCCGGATACCCCCGGGGCGAGCAGGCTCACGAGCCCCTCCATGCCGAAGAACACGAGGTAGCCGACCGGTGCGAGCGCCAGAAGCACCTGCGCCGTCCGGCGGCGCGCCGTCAGCGGCTGCGATCCCGCCTCGATTGACGACCCCACGATGAGCCGGGCGCCCTTCGGGATCTTGAACGCGCATTCCGGGCAGCGCACGTCGGCGGTGAACTCGCCGAAGCGATCGCGTGGCACCCCCGGCAGGGGACCGTATGCGTAATCGCACTGCGGGCAGCGGTGCACTTCACGCCTTCTGCGCCGCACGCACCGGCTTGGCCACGGCCATCGCCTCCTGCGTGCGCCGCATCTCTTCCGCCGCGGCGAAGTCCTCGCCGAAGCGCACGAGCCGCAGGCTGTTCGCGATGACGAACACGTACGCCGCCGCCTGGTAGAACGGCGTGATCCAGATGTCGATCTTGCCGGTGGCCGCGAGCGCCAGGCCCACGAGCGCAAGCAGCAGGCTCGCGCCGATGTTCACCGCGACGATGCCCTTCGCCTTGCGCGCCAGCTCCAGGAGGAACGGGATGCTGCGCAGGTCGTCGTTCATGAGCGCGACGCCCGCGCTGTTGGTGGCGATGTCGCTGCCGGAGAGGCCCATGGCCACGCCCACGTCGGCGCTCGCCAGGATCGGGCCGTCGTTGATGCCGTCGCCGACCACCAGCGTGCGTGCGCCGCGGCGGATCAGGTACTTGAGCTCCTCGTGCTTCTCCTCGGGCAGGCACTCGGCCTCGATGGCGTCGACGCCCACGGCCTCGCCCACGCGCTTGGCCACGCTCAGGCGGTCGCCGGTGAAGATCACCACCTTGCGGACGCCCAGCTGGCGCAGCTCCGCCACGGTCTCCGCGGCGTTGCGGCGCAGCTTGTCCTCGAGGCCCACGGCGCCCAGGTAGCGGTCGCCCAGCATGACGTGCACGCCGCTCATGCCCTCGAGCTTCTCCTCCACGGACTTCACCTGCGCAGCGGCGCCGGCGTTGAGCTCCGCGATCCACATGCCTCGTCCGGCGTACACCGTGCCCGCGGGCGTGGCAGCCTCCACGCCGCGGCCCGGCACTTCCTTGTAGCCCGTGACCGTGGCCGGCACCAGGCGCGCGCGCACCGCGGTCTCCATGATGCTCTTGGCGAGCGGGTGGTTCGAGCTCTGCTCCGCATCGGCCGCGGATTGGAGCAGGGCGGCACCGTCGGCGCCCTCCGCGGGCACCAGGCGGCTCACCGCGAACTTGCCCGTGGTCAGCGTGCCGGTCTTGTCCATCACCACGGTGTCGACCGCGCCCGCGGCCTCCAGCGTGCTGGTCTGCTTCACCATGATGCCCAGGCGCGCGGCCGCGGCGAACGCGGCCACCATCGCGGTGGGATAGGCAATGAGGAGCGCACCCGGCGTGGTCACCACCAGCACCGTGATGGCGCGCACCGCCGCCGCGTCGCGCGTGGCGGGATCGGTGCTCTTGGAGGTGAAGAACCACACGAGGCCCGCCACCATGAGCACCACCGGCACGTAGTAGTTGGAGAGCTTCTCGATGAGCTCCTGCCGCGCGGTCTTCGACTTCTCCGCCTCGCGGATCAGGTTCTCCACCTTGCCGATGGTGGTCTGCCCGGCCACGGCCGTGACGGCGATGTCCACCTGGCCGGTGATGTTCGCGGTGCCTGCGTAGACCTGCGTGCCGGGCTGCGCCTCCACGGGAACGCTTTCGCCGGTCAGCGATGCCTGGTTGATCGAGGTGCTGCCCACGGTCACCGTGCCGTCCACCGGCAGGTTCTCGCCGGGGCGCACGCGCACGGTCATGCCCACCTGCACCTGGGCGAGCGCGATCTGCCGCTCGCTGCCGTCGGCGCCCACCACGCGCGCCTCGTCGGGGGTGAGCTCGATGAGCTCGCGGATGGCGCGCTGCGCGCCCCACGCGGTGCGGCTCAGGATGAGTTCGGCAAGCCACAGGAAGAAGGCGAGGAACCCGGCCTGCAGGAAGAAGTTGTTCGCCATGGCGGCGAGCACCGCGAGGCTGGCGAGCGCGTTGCCGCCGGGCTGGCCGCTGCGCACCTCGCGCACGGCACCCGCAAAGAGCGGCGTGGCCACGATGATGGCGCCGATGGCCGCCGGGATCTGCGTGACGTTCTCGGCGAAGCCGAAGAGCGCGTTCCCGAGCCACGAGACCAGGAGGAGCATGCCGCCCGAGAGCGCCACCACCAGGCGACGCTCAAGCTGGCTGCCACCCGAGGCCAGGGCCTCGGCGGCGGAGGGGCGGTTCGACTGCTCGTCGGCGGGGGTCATCCCGGCGATGGGGGCGGTGCTCATGGCGGGCAATGCTACGCCCGGACCTCACCCCACGCGTTCCGCACCCGCCTCGCGCCCCATGAGGTCGCGGATGGCTTCGGCGGGCGTCTTTCCGTGGAAGAGGATCGATTCCACGGCCTGCACGATGGGCATGTCCACGCCGTGCTTCTGGGCCAGCGCCAGGAGCGCGTGCGAGGTGGCCACGCCCTCCACCACGGAGTTGGTCCGCGCCAGGTACGAGGCCAGCGACTCGCCGCTGCCGATGGCTTCGCCGCAGGAACGGTTGCGTCCCTCGGGGCTGAAGCAGGTGGTTGCCAGGTCGCCCACGCCCGCGATGCCGAAGAAGGTCTCCGGCCGCGCGCCGAGCGCGGAGCCGAGCCGCACGATCTCCGCCAGCCCGCGCGCCAGCAGCGCGCTCTTGGCGTTGGATCCCAGGCCCAGGCCATCCACCATGCCGGCGGCAAGCGCCACCACGTTCTTGGCAGCGCCGGCGATCTCCACGCCCACCACGTCGGTGTTGGTGTAGATGCGGAGCCACTTCAGCGAGAACGTCCGCTGCACGCGTTCGGCGAGCGCGGCGTCGGTGCTGGCGCTCACCATGGTGGCGGGAAGGCGCATGGCAAGTTCCGCGGCAATGGTCGGTCCGCTGAGGACCGCCACGGCGCGCCCGCCCGGGCACGCGGCGGCCTGCGCCAGCACCTCGCTCGGGCGGAGCAGGGTGCCGTCCTCGATGCCCTTCGTCACGCTCACCACCGGCACGCCGGCAGCCAGGTGCGCGGCAATCGGCTGCCACGCCGCGCGCACGAACTGCGTGGGCACGGCGTTCACGGCAATGGAGGCGCCCGCGAGCGCCTGCGCGCCGTCGGCCTCGAAGCGCACCGCGTCGGGGATGGCAAGCTCCGGCAGCCGCGCGCTGCGGCGCGTGCGGGCGAGCTCGTCGATCGATGCGCGGAACGGGCCCCACACCGTGACCGGCACGCCGCGCTCGGCCAGCATGGCCGCCATCACGACGCCCATCTGGCCGTCGCCGACGATCGTCACGCGCTCGGCCGGTGCGTCATTCCTCGTCAAACTTGGACTCCACCAGTCGCACGAGGGCGGAAAGCGCGCGGTCCGCGTCGCTGCCCTCGCACGTGATCTCGAGTTCGGTTCCCTGCGTGGCGGCCAGCAGCAGCATCTGCATGATGCTCTTGCCGTCCACCACTTCCTCGTTGTCCATGCGGCGCACGCGCACCTCGGCCGCGAAGCCGCTCGCCGCGTCCACGAACGCCATCGCCGGCCGCGCGTGCAGGCCGAGGGAGTTCTGGATCGTGGTGCGGGCGGATGCCAACGTGCGGGATGCGTCCCTTAGCGCTGCTGCGAGGCGGAGTCCGCCTCCTCGAGGAGGCCCCACACCTCGACAGGCGTCTTGGCCTGGCGCAGGAAGCGGCGGAACTTGTCCTGGGTGAGGACGCCGAAGATGCACTCCATGGCGTCGATGTGCTCCTCGGGCCGGTCCTCCGGCGAGAGGAGGAGGAAGACCACGTGGACAAGCTGCTTGTCGAGCGCCTGGAACTCGAGCCCGCCCGGCGCGATGCCGACGGCGGCGAACACGCGCTGCACCTCGGGGGTCTTCACGTGCGGTGCGGCCACGCCGTGGCCGAAGCCGGTGGAGCCCTTCTTCTCGCGCTTGATGACGGCCTTCGAGAGCTCGTCGGCGAGTGCGGGCTTGACGGCGCCGTTGGCGGCCAGGCAGTCCACGAGCTCGCGGATCGCGTCGTCGCGCTTGGTCGACTTCAGCGGGGCGATGATGGCCTTCTCGACGACGATGTCGCGGAGCTTCATGTCTGTTCTTCCTGGTACGGCTCGGTGCGGCCTGGGGCGTCGGAACGCCGGCACGGGCAATGCCCGCAACGCCAGCGGCCGCCGGGGTTTCCGGCGGCCGCACAGCGTACAGAAATTGGCTCCGGGCGGTCAGGCCGCCCATGCAAGGAAAGTCACGGGGTCACGCCACGCGGCGGCGCGTTCCCATGTGCTTCTTGGCGCCGCGAAGGCGGTCCTTCCACTCGTGGAGCTGGCGCACCGAGCGGTCCGTCACCAGGTCCACGCACGCATACAGGTCGCGGTGGACGCTGTTGGCGACGAAATCCTTGTGGTGCTCGACGTCGCTCACCACTTCCACGTGGAATCCGTTGGGGATGCGCTCCACCACCACGTGGATCTCCTGGAGGCGGTTGAAGAAGTGCGGGAGCTTGGCCATCTTCCTTTCGATGTAGGTGCGGATGGGTTCGGTCAGGTCCATGTGCTTGGCGCTGATGGTGATCTGCATAGCGACTCAACCTTCCGATGCAGTGAGGGCCTCTTCAAGCAATCCCGCGCAAATTCCGTCCCCGTGGGATCCGGCGGGCAAGACGTTCGTTGAACCGGCCGGCGCGGCATCGGTGGCGCGCGCCTGGCGGTCGAAGACAAGGGTGATTTCCGTGCGCTTTCCCTCGCGGCGCAGGGTGACGGCCAGTTCCGGCACGCGGATTGCTCCGGTGGCCTGGCGCCACTCGCGCTGCGACCGGACGGGCGTGCCGCCGACGGCCACGATCACGTCGCCGGCGCGGATGCCCGCTCGCTGTGCGGCGGAGCCGCGCGCGACCTTCGTGACCTGCACGCCGTCGGTGGCATCCTTCACCTCGACGCCCACGTCGCGCTCGCCCTGGCCGACCGCGGTGTCCACGGCGGGCCGCGCCAGCACCCACGCGCGCCACGCGGTCTCGAAGCCGTCGATGGTGGTGCCGAAGGTGTCCTCGATGGCCTTGCGACCGGTGCGGTCCTGCGCGAAGGTCTCCACGTAGCGGCGGTACCACGGGCGCAGCTTGCCCTGGTCGGCCATGTATTCGAACACCGAGCGCACCACCGGGTAGAGCACGGCGCTCTTGGCCATGAACTCGTCGGGCTTCATGACGATCACCTGCGAAAGCGAGAGCGCGCGCCGGTTGGCGGCCATCTTGCGTGCCTCGTTGTGGCGGTCGGAGGGCAGGAAGCGGATGGTGCCCTCGGGCGAGATCTCGTAGGTTTCGTAGAGCGCCGCGATGCCTTCCTGCACCCACATCATGTGCGGCTGGCCCAGGCGCTCCATGTGGCCGAAGTGCATGGCGTGCGTCCATTCGTGGCGCAGCACCGTGCCGATGTCCGCGGTGACGAGGCGCCGCTTCGGGTGCTCGTACATGCCCGCGGTGGTCTGGCTGTCGGCGAAGATCCTGCGGATGTCGGCGGGCGTGGCCACGGCCAGGAAGACCTCCGTGTCGGGCAGCGCGTCGAAGAGCGTGGACGCCTGCTGGTCGGCCTGCGCGCCGAGCATGCGGAGCATCTCGTCGTGGCTCGATTCATCGAGGCATGTGACGAAGACGACGCGGTGCGCAGCGTCCTCGCCGTAGCGGTAGGCCTTGCCGGGGTGTGCGTCCTTCCATTCCGCCTGCTCGCGCCGCGCGCGCGGGTCCTCGCGCAGGCGCGGTGCGGTGGCGCCGGGTACCTCGATGCTGCCGCCCGTGCCGGGGGCGGCGCCCTTGCGGCCGGGTCCGGCGGGTGCATCGCCGGGGGCGCGCTCACGGATGCCGGGCGCGGTGTTCGGTGCGGATGAGGGCGATGATCCCGGTGGTGCCGATGCCTGCCCGGACGTTTGTCCGGCGAGCGCCAGCACCGCGATGGCGGCGAGACAACGCATCGACTTCACGAAAGGCTACGACGGAGAACCCCGCGGGTTTCCTCAATTGCCGGGGAGAACCCCAAAATCCGTCGTTCTCAGCCCCGGCCCGGGGGCGTGGCCCGGGGCGCTGCCCGGGTTCAGGCCGGCGCCTGCGCGCCCAGGACCTGTCGGATCG
>Ga0114979_10001235_pt1 | contig 17138 bp, 19 predicted proteins | sample S_140625_EF_Meta_FD_87315 | JGI IMG/M metagenome (GOLD analysis project Ga0114979, IMG submission 87315) | Freshwater microbial communities from Lake Simoncouche, Canada to study carbon cycling - S_140625_EF_MetaG | ecosystem: Environmental > Aquatic > Freshwater > Lake | place: Lake...
AGACAAGATGATCAACCATTTGCAAAGTCTAATTGAAGAAAATAACCGATTTTTGGGTGGTACAAAATTATCCAAAGAAGAGGCATACAAATTAAGAACACTCGATAATTATTTAAAAGATAATGGTCGCGGTGGAAAAAAAGATTTGGCGACAATCAACGCTTTGCTCATGCAAAATTAGTTTTCTCTCTATTAAGTATAACTAATAATGGAACAATCAGTCGGTCAATGTGGTGGATATCGTTATGTCCCTTCCAGACGCAAGTCTCTTCGCAAAACTCGTCCCCAGTCTATTAAGAATAAAAAGGGCGGTGCTCGTCGTCGCATTAAGAAGACTATACGCCACACTCGCAAACATTAAAACAATTGCATAATTTTATCCCAGCATATATTATATCAACAATGGATAAAATTATGAAATCTCCTCTCATGAAATCACCAATTGTTAAGGGTGTTGTTAACTCACCAATTGTTAAGGGTGTTGTTAACTCACCAATTGTTAAGGGTGTTGTTAACTCACCAATTGTTAAGGGAACTGCTGATGCCATGAAAACTCGCACTGGTTTATACATAATTCTCTTTTTAGCGGTCACCAATGTTCTCGGATTTATTACCATGAACAATGTGAATGCACTTCTGTTGTTTGTTATTGTTGGCGTTGTTGCATCGCGATTCACAAAGAATATGTCTTATATTATGGTTGCTTCTCTGCTCGTCACCAATGGATATTTGCTCGTTCAGCGTAAAATGAGCCGCGAAGGAATGGAACCAAAGGGCAAAGAGGATGTTGCTGGAAAGGATGAAGATCCAGCAAATCCAGATGAAGATGACATCATTGAGACACCTGAAATCAAAGCAATTCAGGCGACGATCCCACCAAAGGGAGGCGTAAGACACACCGATGACGACGAGAAACCGATGGATATAATAGGTGTCAACGTCGATGCATCCGGCAACCCAATTAATCAGGTCTCGACGCGTAGCAATGACAAGGCCTCCAATGGAAATGACAAGGCCCGCGGCGGCAACAATATTGTCGGTGGGACTGAGACCAAGAAAGATGGCTTTGTCAGCAAAAATCAGCGACTTTCCCCAGGTTCTCTCGAACCCAAAAAGAAGGGATCAAAAACCAAGGTAGAAGACGATGATACCCGGGTTGATTATGCTTCTACCCTTGAGATGGCGTACGACAACTTGCAAACCATGCTCGGTGATGATGGAATCAAGGGTCTCTCATCGGAAACCCGCCGTCTTGCCAAGCAACAACAGAATCTCATTTCTTCTCTCAATGATATGGCTCCCATCCTCAAGGATGCTCAATCTACTCTCACCAACTTGAAGATGCCTGACATGAACTCGATGAAGAGCATTATGGGTATGTTAAAGGGGAAACAGTAATAAAAATTGATTGATAAAACATATTAAACATTCATTGATAATATGCTTTATCTGTGCTCATATGTCAACATTCGGTCGTTGGTTATTTCTGAATTGGCCACGTCTCTATTGGAAGACTGGTGTTGCTGTATGGCTTACAAAAGCAGGAATTGATACTAAAAAAGAACTGGATAATTACAATCATCATGGCCACGATTTCGAGAAGGCTATTCTTGAAAACACAGCAATAAATCTGGGATATTACTCGCCGAATGTATTGTTTTGGCCGGTTGGTTTCGCAGTTGACGGATACAAATTGGGTGTTATTAAGTATTATGAACGACAAAATAAGAAATAATCTCTCTTGATAGCATATAGCAAATGGCAAAGACATGTCCTCCTGGCGTTTTCTGTATTGAGAATTACACGTTCGTATTCTTGATAATCATTGTTACCATCGCAATCGGGTGGTTTCTCTCTAAATCAAAGACATTAAAGGGTGAACAAGAAGAAGGTCCGCATTCGGTTTTCAATGTATTGCCTGGCGGGTTTAACGCAGTATCCGGGGGATTTAACAATCTATCCGACAGATTCAATGTATTTGGCGGTGGCGACACTTTAACCGACCCTTATTTACCCCCTCTTAAAGACAATCGCTATTTTCCTCAGCCACAGCACGGCGGATATGGGTTGCCAATCAACGTGCGAACACAGGGATTTGACACAACATATCGTCAAGTCGGCATATTAACCCGTGTCGGTGCTGGTGGTGATCCTAAAGAGACAATCTTACCAGTCATGGGTCGCCCATTGTTTGCAAATCGCGATAAATGGCAGTTCTATACAATGAGTGACAGCAACAATTCCGTTAAATTGCCGATCAGTTTGGGTGGTAAGCACTGCACCGGTGAATACGGATGCGACGACTTGAACAACTCGGATACTGTTTATGTCGAGGGATACAACACGCCGTTTAAAGCGACTATTTATGAAAATGAATTTCCGCGTTATATTCCGTTTGTTTAAACACTTAATTTAATGATTCAGTCGAATTGTGTGACTAATCATTAACTAAAACTTAAAACTGAGAGAAATCAGTCAGCATTGGGAGTGGTTCGTATGCTGCTGTGAGTGGTCCCGACCCGCTGCCGGGTGCTAGATTATAACCAGCCGAATAATCCTTATTCACAAACGGCTGTGGAATAAACCCACTGCTATTATTATTGTTATTGTTATTCGGGCACACAGTCACATCAGGGCATTTAGGGCAAACAGGAGGGACTATCTGCGATTTAAGGATATACTTGTCTGAATCTTCATCATCTGGTTTCTCATTCTTGTCGTCATTCTTGTCTTCATCATTCTTGTCGTCATCATTCTTGGTGTAAGAACCCTGCGATTCAAGCCCTTCTTTCACCGAATATCCTAAATTCACCAACATCAACACGCCGATCACAATAAGTGCTAAATGGATTAACGTCAATTTCATGGTTAAAATATGTTTGGAAAAAAATTATTTGGTATACTATTAATTAAACGTGCGGTAGCAAAAAAAACTTATTTTATGGTTCTTTCTTAACAATGAAACCTAAAGCAAAAATAAAGTGGACACCTGAACAACAACGGCTCCTGATAAATTGGGCGGAAAAGGCGACTGGATACGCTTGGCTACATAATCGCAGTGTAAATTACTTTAAAAATCGCAACTTATATATTGCTATACCAGCGTCATTCTTCGGCTACATCGCCGGAGCCACCTCTTTTATTTCCAGTGGCGACAGTAGCATCTATTTAAGCACTGTCATTGGTGTTTGTGGTATATTGGCTGGATTGCTTACAAATTTCCAAGAGATATTCACTTTTAAGGAACTCGGTGAACAACATCGCATCTCTGCTCTGCGGTTTCTGTCCTTTTTTCGCGACATCAGTTGTGAACTCAGTATTCATCCAGACCATCGGAGTGACCCAATTGAATATATAACCATGAAGCGTATGGAACTGGATAAATTGCTAGAGCAGAGCCCAATGCCACCACAGTCAATCATCGACGAGTTCAACATCAAATTCAAGAAAGTTGAGATTCATAAACCGGATTTGGCCAACAATTTACAGACAATTATACCGTATGGAGCAGAAATGTGTAATAAGGTATTTGAACCTGCTCCTAAAACAAAGAAACAACTTATGAAAAAGTATTTCAACAAATGGAAAAAGAATACACTTCAACAAAAAGATAAACACAAAAATGGTGATGGATTAATGGAAGTTGCTAATTCTGAGACTAGTAGTATCGTATATAATCCAAATGACAATATACACATCAATGTTGACGTCGATACTGCTTCAACTGAGACTGTTTCGTCACATTCAGATGACCGCCGTCTCGTTATACCAATATACAGCGATATTGTCACTGGTTCTCCAAGAAGGGCAGTGGCACCGCTCACAGACATAATGGCTCGTTCACGTTCAGCACAGTCAAACAACGATCAATATTATTTACAACAAAGACACGATGATGTCATGATGAGGATCCGTGAATTGGAACAAATTAACGAAGAATTTGAGACGAAAAATGGCAACATAACCATTCTTTAACATTTGAAATTATTCATCTCGGAAATCACACACAAATTCAGTGTATTCATCGGATGGCTGGTCGATTTCCACTGATATAATGTCTCTTGCCCATGTTCCACACAAATCTGCGTTCTCCCCCCAGTAATCGCCTCCACCACGCATGTTTCCCTCGCACACCAGTAGGGGAAGTGGATGAATGTGGCTAACGCATTTTGTCTTGTCAACATATTGTTTCTTAGTGTGATTCACAATGTAACGATATTCATTGTATTTGTTATCATCTTTTATGCACAGCATTTGATTGTATGTCTTGTCTTCGACGTGTTTGTAAAGATTTTTGGACAAGCATTGCTCGTTGTCAGCATAATCACCTGCCCATACTATTCTTGACTTGTAAAATATTCCACTTGGACAAATTAGTTGTTCGATTGTTCTGACGAACTTGTTTTGCATAAAGGAATGCTCACACAATTTTGATCCTGAACCATAGCCATGTGGCGACAAATGGTACCGGACAACCTCTTGCTCACCGTCATCTGGTTTGTTGCCGAGAATAATAACCAAGTAGTACTGACCCATATTGTAATGAATTAGTGGAGAGAAATGTATTTAAATAAGTTTGTATACATGATTGTTTAAAAAATTGAAACACGCCGTATTCGTCATTGTTAATTCAAATTTCATCCATCTTAAAATGACAGCAACAACTCTCAAGCCATGCTTTATGCCCGGAATCATCGAGGCCGGTATTGACGAAGCCGGTCGTGGTCCAATGTTTGGTCGTGTTTATGCCGCCGCAGTTGTCTTAGACGAGAACAGCGGGTTCAACTTTGCTCTCATGAAAGACAGCAAGAAGTTCTCGTCAAAGAAGAAGATTAAGGAGGCATATGACCACATCAAGCAGTATGCCAATGCGTATTGTGTTCAATTCGCCGAGCATGATGTAATTGACGATATTAACATCCGTAATGCCACCATGAAAGCGATGCATGCAGCAGTCAAGGGGCTTGGTGTCCAACCTGATCATTTGCTGGTGGATGGTTGCGATTTCAAGCCATATATTTACATGGGTGAGGATGACGACGAGTATGTTTCAATCGCGAATACATGTGTTGAAGGTGGCGACAACACATACTGCTCGATTGCGGCGGCATCCATCTTAGCCAAGGTGGAGAGAGACCAATATATCGAGGAAATGTGTGATAAGTATCCGAAGTTGGATGAATACTATGGATTGAGGAGCAATAAGGGTTATGGTTGTAAGCGACAGATGGACGGTATCAAAGAGCATGGCATTAGTCGCTGGCATCGCCGTTCGTTTGGCATTTGTAAGACGTTTGATGAGTATAATGATGCGGATTCGGTTGTTGTCGATGCCGTTGCTAAGGAGGACTCACCTGTCGATGCCGTTGCCATAGCAACCAAACCCAACCCTAAACCCAAGGAATTCAAGTGCGACAAATGTGGAAAAGAATACGTCCATAAGGGTTATTTCGTCAAGCATCAAGCAAAATGTGGTGTTGCTTATTCTACAAACGAACTAATGATTCTCTCAATGTACAATACTGCCGTGTCGAATGGAGAAACGCCTTGCTATGGCTGATTCGAACCATAATTATCCTCCAATAAAAAATTGAAGTGCTTTTTATATTTTCTCTCCAAAGACATTTTCCCAGTCTCCCCAACCAACAACAATGCTCGTCCTCGTATTTGACACCGAAACCACCGGACTTCCGCCCAGGACTCCACGCAACGCTCCTGCACCGCCCATCGAAGAACTCGTCGTAACTTGGCCTCACATTGTCCAACTCAGTGGCCTTCTATTCGACACCAAGGAGAAGAAGGTTATCGAACTGTTTGACCACATCATCAAGTTGCCAGCCGACGTCCCACTTCCGGACGAAGCAGTTGCCATCCACGGAATCTCGCGTGAAATGTGCGAGACACAGGGCATTGACATCAAGGCCGCCCTCATCAACTTTGCCATCTGCTTCGAGAAGGCTCATTGCATTGTGGCTCACAACATCGAGTTTGACAAGAGCGTCCTCCAAGTGGAACTCCACCGCAACGACTACGTGAACATCTTCAACAAGCAACTCAAGTTGGAATACTGCACCATGAAGTACGGCGACAAGATCACCAACCTCACGATGGTCAGCAAGTTCAGCGGGAAGCCAATCAGGAAGGTTCCAAAGCTCATTGAACTCCATGAGCACCTTTTCGGAGTGAGTGACCGGCCACTGAATCTCCACAACTCGCTGATTGACGTGCTGATTTGTGCACGGTGCTACTCGAAGATGTCCAACAAGCAGGACATGTTTGAGTGGGAAGATGAGACGATTGAGAAGATGAAGACTATGCTGTATTTGTAATTGGTTTATGATTAATAAAATTGTGTATGTTTTTTGTTTTTTTGTTTTTTTTTTTATCTCTTTCTCTCCTTAAACGTTCTGCATAACAAGTTCCTTGTCAATTGTAACTTCTTTTGCTATGTTCGAAATGATCTTGTTGATCTGCTTTTTGTCATACTCTTCATCATCAGTTACACCCATCGATTGATTCATTATTACTAAATATTGATCGCTTGTCTTGGATTCACCGTTTATAAAGTCTGGATTCTGTTTCATCCACTCAGGCAACAACTTGATATTCTTGTTAGTGACGCTATCAATTGCCTTCTTTATCTTCTCATTACCCTCTTCTTTTTGCCAATTGTCGTGATCTTTGATGTATATAGTTTCTCTCTTAAGATCGCTACAATGGATTGGTCTTTTAAGTATATCTATGTTTTTAAGGTTGCGAATGAATATGTTGGATATTCCGGCGACATATCCAAGTTTTCCAGTGTCTTCCAAGTCTGTCAACTGAAGTTCGAGAGAACGAACAAAGTCGGAGAAATTCACTGCATCCTTGCAGTATTCATTAAGAAAGACCATGAGATTGAACTTGTTGTAGTTGATTGTGTTGTTGATGACATTCTTCTTCTCATTTGCCAGTTCAATGAGTTGCTTCTGAAGTTCTTGATTCTGTTTCATCATATCTTGTAGAAGAGCAGCCAAAGACAGTGTTTGGTCTTGTTGCTGTGCAATGATTGCAGTTCCTGACTGGTTATCGTTTGATTGTCCGCACTGCTTTCGATGTCGCCAGAGTCCTGACCTATCAGTGTAAAATTTACCGCAGTCACACACATATTTTGGCTCGATAACAGTAATGTGCGAAATGTGCTTTTTTGGTTGACAATCCGTTGCTAAAAGCACCTTACCATGTTTTTCGGTCTGGATGTGTCGGTTCCAATGCGATTTGTTACTGGTAGAATATCGGCAACCAAGACAATTGTAAAAAATGTGCTTTTTTGTTGACATCCGTTGATTATATATACCCTAAAGACCTTGTTTTTAACCTCCTTACTGAAAACTTTTTAGACCATAATCCAAAAATCACTGAAAAAAGTTGTGACCATTATGGTAAGGGTGCAAAAAACAAGGGTTTTTTAGAGATCCAGAGTTGACTTTTGAAAAATGGACAAAAATAAATGTCCAAAATCGAAAAACGATTCCGAACCTTGGAAATTTATTTGCGAATTTAAGTATTTTATTATCGTCATGTGAGATTTGTCACAGAACTGTGTGTATGGTGTAATTATGGTTTGGTGTAACTATATTCGCATGTTATATTTGTTAACTCGGATAATGGTGTTGTATCTAGTGTTGTACTGTGGTACTTTCTTACTGCTATGGTGTATTACCATGATCGTCACAATTCAATAATAGTTCTAGTACAAATTGTGTAAAATACGGGCAGAACCCGATGTGCTTTTTGGTTGACAAAATGGTTGCTAAAAGCACCTGACCATAAATTCGCCACCCGTTGCCACAAATTTGCACTTATTATGGTGTGGATTTTAGTGGGAACAAATTGAAATTTCAAAAAATGTGCTTTTTGTTGACAATCCGTTGCCGATCCCTGTCAGATCGAGGCTTGTGACTGAAAACATTTGTGACCATAAGTTAAAAATCACTGAAAAAAGTTGTGACCATTATGGTAAGGGTGTAAAAAACAAGGGTTTTTTCGGGAAGAAGAGTTGACTTTTGAAAAATGGACAAAAATAAATGTCCAAAATCGAAAAACGAATTGAGACCTTGGAAAATATTTTGCAGAATTTAACGGATTTTAAATGGTGTCATATGTTTTAGTGTGAAATATTAAATATGGTGTGAATATGGTCTCATATGTATCATAATGTATATAATACAGATGACACTGATAATGCGTGTAAACCATAATGTCATTACCACGTACTTTCGCATGGATATGGTAACAACCCAATACAGTCACAAATTCACTCGGTTGTCAGCACATTTTACTCAAAATACGAGTAGATTCCGATGTGCTTTTTGGTTGCTAAAAGGTTGCTAAAAGCACCTGACCATAAAAATCACCAGCGGTTCACATGAATTACATCATAATTCAGTCACATACACCAATGTTCAAAATGAAAAAGTTGAAAAATGTGCTTTCCGTTGACAATCCGTTGCCGATCCCTGTCAGATCGACCCTTGTGACTGAAAACATTTGTGACCATAAGCCGAAAATCACTGAAAAAAGTTGTGACCATTATGGTAAGGGTGCAAAAAACAAGGGTTTTTTCGGGAAGAAGAGTTGACTTTTGAAAAATGGACAAAAATAAATGTCCAAAATCGAAAAACGAATCCGAACCTTGGAAAATATTTTTTCAGAATTCTGCTAGTGAGACCATAAACTTTAAAAATCGAATGTATGTCCTTACTGAAGTGTGAGTGGAAAATAAAATATTCAAAAACGGGATACCCGAAAAATATTTTATGATGCAATTATAGTATCAATGGTTAAGACGAACACATTTCACAGTCTGGTTGAGCAACCGATGTGATTGTTTTGACAGGTTCGACAGTGAACTGCTGTGCTTTTGCTTTGGGTTTGGTGCGAAGGTAGTACATTCCAGTCTTAAGTCCCGATTTCCACGAATACATGTGCATCGCGGTGAGATTCTTGAAAGTCGGCTCAGCCATCCACAGATTCATGCTCTGACTTTGACAGATAAACGCACCTCGATCTTTAGCCATGTCAATCACCTTCTGCATTGAGATTTCCCATGCAGTCTTGTACTTGTCCTTGATGTTCTTAGGAATATCCAGTCGCTGAACACTCCCACCATCAGCAATCAACTGATTCTTGAGTGCTGTATTCCACAATCCCAGATCCATCAGTTCAGAGAGAAGATATTTGTTGACAATGATGTGATCACCTGCGTTTGTGCGTCTAACATAGATGTTTGACGTAAATGGCTCGAAACACTCGTTGTTGCCAAGGATTTGAGCCGTTGATGCAGTTGGCATAGGAGCCACAAGGAGCGAATTACGAACACCATAATCAATGATTGATTTTCGGAGAGAATCCCAGTCGTATCGACCAGGCGTTGGTGAGACACCCCACAAATCAAACTGAAACATTCCGTTTGCTAGTGGCGAACCAGTGAATGAACTGTAAGCACCGATTCGGGTTGTTGTCAACTTGTCCATTTCTTCTTTAATAGGACGATGTTGATTGAAAGAATGTTTGATGTAATTAGAAAATGAACCAGCAATGTCCATACTAGCTTTAATGGACTTAAATTCACCACTAATTTCATCATAATCCCACGTGTTCTTATATTCATTTTTAAGACCTTGCAATTTCTCTCCACGTTTGATGGCAATCTCATTGCTTTTCTTGATGGCACCATAATAAATGCTTTCAAATATGAGACGGTTAACTTCGCGAGCCTCTGCTGATTCAAACGCTAAATTCATCATAGCAAATACATCTGCGAGTCCTTGCACTCCAATGCCAATGGGTCTGTGGCGGAAATTACTGCGTTTTGTATTTGGTGTTGGATAATAATTAATATCAATCACTTTATTCAAGTTCTCAGTGACAATTCCGGCGACTTCAACGAGTTTCTCATAATTATAAGTGTTGGTTACAGGATCAACGAATGCAGCGAGAGAAATGCTTGCTAAGTTGCATACAGCCGTTTCTTCAGAGTTGGAATACTCTACAATCTCAGTGCACAGATTGCTCGACTTGATGGTGCCAAGATTGCGTTGATTCGACTTACGATTGCATGCGTCTTTGAAGAGCATGTATGGTGTACCAGTCTCAATTTGGCTGGTTAAAATGCTAAACCAGACATCGCGAGCCTTTACGACTTTATTGCCGCGGCCTTCTCGCTCATACTTTTCGTAAAGTGCGTCAAACTCTTCACCATATGCATCAGAGAGACCAGGACACAAATGAGGACACATAAGAGTCCAGTTGCCGTCCTTATCAACTCGACGCATAAAGATGTCAGGAATCCAGAGGGCATAAAAGAGATCACGTGCTTTCTTCTCTTCATCGCCTTGATTCTTCTTCATTTCGAGGAAATCCATGATGTCTGAATGCCATGGCTCTAAATAGATTGCGAAACTTCCATTGCGTTTTCCACCACCATTGTGAATGACAGCGGTTGTCGTCGAATAATTATGAGTCTTTGTCATTTGCAAGTCGTAGAGTGTCATGCCTGATGTTCGCATAGTGTTAATTTTAGAAATAGTGGACACGACTGTATTTCTGTAGCGAGTGTGATCAACTTCTATCCCTCCGGCTTTGCTTAACCCGAGCAATTCACAGATTTTTCGAGTCTTGGGAATACATAACTTGTAAATGGTTTGCTTTACATTCGATTCAATATAGAATGACTCTGTCTTGCAAATAGGAATTACACCCATTTTGAGTAAAATATATTTGATTCCTTCGGCAAATTCCTTGCTTTCGGTGGAGAAGAATGGATCGCCTAGACCATCAAGTTCATATAAGGCAATCAGCATTTTGGACACTTTTTCAACTGGGAGATTGAGCCACCTATAATGAATTTGCTTGTTTCCATTGGCATCGTAGAAATCGCTGTACTTGAAAGGAAGATTGACAGATTTCTCCCAATTGACGAGACGATATGGTGTGTTGATTGTCATGTGGTTTGATCTAGACAACCCGTCATAGACGCTGTCAAAAATATCATGAGCAATGCATTTTTTCATTAGATAATCCTCAATCCATTTGGCAAATGTGTCATATTCACATGGAACTTTTATAGAAACTCGGGTTGATGAATTTGAATAATTCCCGAATCTAGCAATGACACCATACATGTAGCATTCTTGACTTGTAATTTCATTGATGTCACGCGTATACTCAGGGATTGAAATAGCAATCATGTCCCCCTGAGACAAACGACCTGCCTCAATAAACTCGTAGTGTTCATAGTCAATAACACAGAGAATAGGATGCTCCGGTGTTATGATCAACGGATCGAATGAATTCGGAGTGTGAATCTCCAAGAGATCATTGTTGTAATAAGCATGTTCCAGTACATTCTCGACGACTTCATCGAAACCGGTTGAATTGATGATTGCATTTTCTTTAGGCGACAATTCACTGATCTTCTTGATGCCTTTCGTAGTATAAATGAGCGTATCTGGAGAGACGCACTGGTCGACATATCTGGCGGTATTATTGTAAACACGCAACATTTCGACGATTCCGTTTGAAGTCCCTCCGGTTCCTGCGATTTCAGTGCCATTAGCACGAACATTGTGAATATGGAGACCAATACCACCCGCCAACTTGGAAATGAGTGCACATTCTTTTAGTGTGTCATAAATGCCTTCAATACTGTCTTCTCTCATAGCAACCAAATAACATGAACTCAACTGCTGAAGTGTTTTTCCTGCATTAAAAAGTGTTGGTGTAGCATGAGTGAATACCTTAGTGCTCATCATATCATAAGTAGTCTTCACTTTTTCGAGGTCATCCCCGTGAATTGCGAGAGAAACACGCATCCACATGTGCTGAGGACGCTCCACAATCTTCTTTCCTGCCTTGAAAAGATATGCTCTCTCAAGCGTCTTAAATCCAAAATAGTCAAACATGAAATCTCGATCATAATTAATCATAGTTTCGATGGCATCTGCGTTAGCACACACCAAATCGTAAAACGTCTTACTAATTGCGGGCATGTGCCTACCAGAAACAGTGCAACTATACTCATAAAGTTCTTTGCAAACTGCGAGCATGCTATTAGACGTGCTCTTCTGGTGATTCGAAATAAGAATACGGCCGGCTAGAACACCATAATCTGGGTGAATCGTCGCCATAGTAGCGGCTTGTTCACCACACAATTCGTCGATTTTAGCGGTTTTCATATTGTCAGTGAGTTGTTCAATCACTTTAATGGCAAGCGTTGTGTAATTTACATTGAGAGAACCGAGCTTGTCAAGCTTGCGAATGCGTTGAACGATTTTGTCAAACATCACTGGTTCTCGGCGACCATCTCGTTTAATCACGAACAGTTCACAGTTATGCATCTTATGTATAATATATAAACAAATAAGGAGTATTTAAATGAATTTGGACAAACATTTTAAATAAAATAATTATATATTATATATAGCAATGTTACGTCTGGTGGTCTTATTTATAGTGGTTTTATTGTTAACAGTAGTTTTTAAATTTCAGACGTCACAAGAAGGAATGCAACCTGCTGATTATTCTTCTCAAAACAACATTTCCGACGATGGCTTGTTGTTAAAAGGATTTTACAGAACAAAGGAGAATCCGGGTATATCACAGCATAGTTCAGAAGATGGCCTGCGACTTTACCCTAAGACGGCAATGTCCAGTTACGAACAGAAGACTAACAACAAACGGCATTGGTTTACTCCTTGTGACGGAAGCAGTGTGCGGTCTGATATGTGTGGAGGCTTGTATAAAGGAAAAGCACTTAAAAAACAGCATCATGTTGTGCCAAGCATGACATCTGGTCGCGTAAACATGTATGATGGGGCTGAGTTTTAATCATCCAGCATCGTTATTTTAATGATTTTTGTTTCTTCTTCCTCCTCATCATCCAAATGATCTATGTTCGTTGTGATGTTGATGGTCATCCCAGCCTGCGACTTTTTTGTGGTAGCGACCTTCTTCACTGGTTTACGGTGGTCAAATCCACTCACTTTTTCTCTCTGAATCGTCTCCCAAGCATGTCGCATTTGGCCAACATTTCCAGCGAACCATTCACGATTGCGAGGGACATAAACGCATGACACCAGATCGAGATGCCAATAAATGTATTTTATAAAGAGGATTCCCGAGTTTCTCTCCATAATTGTATCTGTCCAAGTGTCATACTCCACGGATGTCGCTGTAACAAGCGGACAATACTCGTAAACCGGCGAAGAACCTTTGTAAAACATGGCCATCACACCCTTAAACGCTCCGGATGCTGTTTTGTTGAATGTAACACCGATGTCGGCCTCAAATTCGGCGGATGACGGATATTCCTTAAAAACACACTCTAAAAAGTCGCAATCTTCGAGGTCACACACTTCCATCTGAAGTTGCATTTGAATCCAGTATTCTTTCTTAGGGATGCCAGTTATTTCGCGGTTGACGATGTTCTTGATTTCGAGCATGCGGCCGTATATGGGCGACTTTGGGTCGATGTTGATGCCGTCTGGTGAAGCACCAAGGAATTTGTGAGTTGGGTGAGTGATACAGCCGAATTCTCCGACTTTTGTGGCGTACGTGTGTTCATACAGTTCAACCGAGACGGGTTCGTATCTTTGTCCCCAATGAAGCGGTGAATCCACGTTGACTGCTCCGTATTGCTGGTGAGGCATACACTTGCTGTGGACATATGAGTTGAAATTGGCCTGCGAATCCAGAACCTTCCACGCGGAACTGGCCGTGATAAGTGCATGTCGCTGTTCATACCACTCGGCAGTGCGTTGGTCGGATTGGTCAGTGGCTTGAAGAGCGGCTAGTTTGGTTGGTAAATTGGCAGCCGGAGTGGTCACGACAACCGTTGTTCTGTCACTCTCACGCGGATGTTGTGCATAGAACGATTCGATTGCGACATTTAGTGTCTCTTCGAATGCATCTTCGTCGAGAATTTCGTCTTCAATAATCGAATCAAAGTGTTCTCGGACACAGGATTTCATGATTTCTTTGTATTTCGGGTCGGAGACGATGGTAGGATTGTTATGGGCAATTATCTCAGTGATTTCTCTCAATAGTTCTCCGTCGTCGGATTCCTCAATTTCTTCTTCAATAAACTCATTTGACGGGTCACCGAAATCTGTGAACTTCTTAAACAACACCGGTTCGTCTGGTTCGTCTTTATCATGAACATTCATAATGATAAACGCATCCATTAAATCCTTTATTTCGCAAATTATGGGACAATCTGTCATATCAAGCGCTTCAATCATTTCAAGAATTATTTTTTGGCCATCAGCATCATACATTAAATCAGTAATCATTGAATAAATGTTTTGCTTCTTTATGTCATTGTCATCTGTGCTGGTTTCCATGTATTCGATGATTACATTGAGTTCATCGTCGACGCATTTGTCCGGGAAGAACCGGTTGAATACTGTTATGACAACCGACATGGTTGCGAGAGAACTTTCGTCGAACATGTTTGGATTCAAGATGTTATAGAGTTATAGAGAGAAATGTTTAATATCTTTTAGCCATTCTTTGGTTCTATTTCAATTTTGGCAATTGGCAATGAGTCTTGTGTTCTTTTTAATATAATTTTATTTCTTATTATGTATCCTGCTGATAAAGTGATGAGAACGAATTCCGATGAACTTCTGACAATCATCGGTAAATCATTGTTGTTCGTGCTGTAATATATCCATATACTAGAGGAACAAATATTTAATAAACAAAAAATAAGAGACAGAGTGTTTGTGCTTTTGTTTTTATAAAGCAAAAACATAAATAGTATTCTGGCTATAATCGATATAGATGTCGCGCTATAAGGCAGTTCAACACTCATTTGGTTTCTTTATTGTTAATAAATAATTCAGATGGTTTTATGTCATTTTTATCATCGGTATTCGTGACACATACGCCACAATGATCCTCATTTGCCATTTTAACTTTGTCTCTTATGATGTTGTTGCAATTGTTTATTTTCCATCTGCCGAGCTCGAATTCCTTTGTTTTATTGCCAAATGGCAATAGTCTTTTGATGTTTGAAATCAGACGATTCATGTTGAGTTTGAGTTTGAGTTTACTTCTATATACATCATTTCAATTTTTTATGATTCATCGCTTATTACTAGTTGACTGGGCTTCTTTTTAGTCGGTGCTAGATTTTTAAGTGTGCTCGGCTTCTTTTCAGTGTCTTTAAGTGTAAATTTACGTGTTTGCTTGTTAAAAATGAGACCATTAACTTTTGCTAATTCTCCATTCTCGAAGACAACGTCCTTGTTCTTGTGTAATTTCTTGCGATCAATTGCTGAACGAAGATATTCCTTGGTGGACGTAACTTCAGTGTCACATAATCCATGTTCGGTCGAGAGAATACTAGATACATAAGTATTTAAACACATTGCCTTGTCTGATTTCGGTAGTTTATTCCAAGTAGCAGGCTTATCAGTTTTCTCTGTTTCTAATGCAGCGTTAACATTCGTCGTATTCTGTATTTCAGGCGTTAATTTTCCTTGAATGAGCATGGTTTTGTATTTTAAGTTTTTTAATTGATTCATTGTTTTGTTTCTTAAAACATTATATTGATATGGATTTAACTAGATTTTACTATAATATACAAAATACTTAAGATGAGTAAGGTTATTGTCATTAAAGAAAAGGAAACAGTGGAGAGAAAGCAAATGATTGAAGTAGAAACGGCATGGTTCGCAGAAAATGCACAATTAAATTATGCGAAAAACTTGTTTCTTTCTGTACCATTTGAGGCTGAATCGCTTGTACGTCGTGAATTGGCTCACAAATTGGCGGGATATAAGCAACAAGACGTGAAAAAGGAGAAGCATGAAGGAGAGAAGTTTATAACATTTGATGAAGTTGTGGAATTGCTTGTTGTCTCTCAAATGAGGTGTAAGTATTGCATGAAACAGGTATTTATTCTTTATGAGAAACAGCGAGAGAAGGTACAATGGACACTTGATAGAATAGATAATGAGCAAGGTCACAACAATGGTAACGTTATTGTCGCTTGTTTGGACTGTAATTTGAGAAGAAGAAGGCTGGATTCCGACAAATTTAAGTTTACAAAACAGATGAATTTAGTAAAAATCGATGATTGAATTTCTCTCCACATGGTAAATTGACGAATGGAAAGGGACTTGGACATTTTAACTATCAGGCAACAAGTTGAAGAAGAAGAACAAACTATTCAACCACAAGTTCAGCAACAAGTTTGGAGATATGGAGAGAAACCAATAAAAACACCGAGGGTTACGCAACAAATGACGCAATCATCACAAAATATGACGCAATCTTCTATACAAAACAAGAAGTTCACTCGGGATGCAATTAATAGTCGCATGGGAGACCGTGATATGCTTGCTCAGGTAGGTGGCAACCCATTTCTCTCCAATAATAACTATGTTAACGATATAGCAAATAGGGATCAATATTTATTAGCACGAGATTCCAACTTTAATTAATCAAAACCGCAAAAACTGACTTAAATAAGTATTTTATAACTATTCAGTAAACTAACAACAAATGTCACTTTCACTCTCAACACAAAATGATTTACTGATGAGCCGTTTAAAGGCATTTTATGGAGAGGATAATCATGTGAATATGAAGAAAATTCTGCCTTATATTAATGGGGATTCGAGCATTTCTCTCCGTTTAATTGATTGGTTTGTTACAAATTATTCTAAGAAGAACTACACTGTGTATCCAGTAGAGAGAAATAATGCAAACATACGTTTCAAGGTATTCATTGATTATAAACTACGTCTTAGAGCATATGGAAAGAAGAAGTTTGACCCTTTTTGCCGATGGGAGAGAATCACTATGCCTTATGAAAATGAGACCAAGATTGAGACTACTATAGGTCAACTCAACTTCTTTAAGTGGGCATTGGAAAATAATATTCTAAAATTCATTGAAGATCATCGGAGAGAAATCGAAGAAGACATGAATACACGCAATTTAAATGTTACTATGAAGAATACTATAAATTCACCGGCATCACTGACATCCACCAATAAAACACGCAAGAAGCGTCAGGAACTTTCTCTCTCTGCAACCAAAAGCATCAAGAAGGAAGAGGTCGAAATTATTGTCCGATTTAATAC